>VTLG01002660.1_pt1 | contig 21733 bp, 27 predicted proteins | sample 4694571 | NCBI WGS metagenome assembly VTLG01 (sample SAMN12604809, study PRJNA352737) | marine metagenome | biome: ENVO:00000447; feature: ENVO:00000209|ENVO:00000569|ENVO:01000036; material: ENVO:00002151; isolation source: viral sequences binned using virsorter ... | reverse complement strand
AGGTTTATTTGACCAAATAACTGTGGCAGGGTGCGACCGTCTGCATATCTCCAGTCACCTGATCCCAGGTCCTTGACTTATTTAGGAATTCATTACAGCCAACCTAAAGTGTTTATCAAAGACCAGGGATCAGTACTAATTAAAAAATTAGTGGGGTAGTGACCGATAGTCAAGCTGTATACCCATGACAGTAAGTACTACCCCTAGTTGTTGGAGTAAGTGTTGCACATTTATTTAATAGTACTTAGCATACTTACCCCCCTTGATTGTAATCGATCATTATACAAGTTGTCTATGCAGTTCCTTACATTAAAGGGGAGATCACCCCATCAACTTGTGGTTCGTTAGAAAACAAAAAAGGATAGCCAACTCTCGCTGACTATCCTTAACTAGTATCAAATTATTTAGCTAATGTCAAATGGTTAGATTATAAACAGTTAGATTTACTAATATCATTTGACCAATTTTTAGATTTATCTACAATCCAAACATAAGATTTAGTTGTAGTAATAAAACCATCTTCGGTATCTTTCATACATTTTTTACCGACTAAAACTTGTTTATTAGCACAAGCCGTCATCGTTAAAAAAAGTAATAATATCAATGCTTTACGCATATTTCTCCTTTACTTTTTATATTTAGATTTGTGTGGTTTAACTTTACGGGAATAACTTTTACCAAATCTATCTTTATAAAGATAAATAGTTTTATCATTATATCCATCATAGTAAATGCCTTCAAAATAATAAACACTTTTTATATTTTTAATATTTTTAGCCACGATAAAAACCCTCTATTATTATAGCACCACCACCAAACGCAATTAATATACCTACTGTTTGGTGTTGTGATTCTAATGCGTAGATTACACCTAGCATAGCTATCACAAATCCAAACAATATTAAACATATATTAGTTAACATTCTCATTAATTTTAACAACTATTAGTTGCCACCTACATGAAGAGTTGTATCTACATTGATCTCAAACTCTTTTCTAACAGAAACTAATTCAATGCTATTTATTTCTTGAACCATCTCTATACACTTTCTTAGATCATCACATATATCTAAAGGTATGCCATCAGCTTTAGTAAGTTTATTAGCCGTGTCGAGAACCTTTGATATGATATCTTTTTTTTTCATAATTATTCTCCTGTAATTAATTAATTATGTTTTATTGATAACAAAAAAAAAGCCCCATGTCAAATGAATGACACAGGGCTTTGGTTTATTAACCAGTTAAGATTTTAACTAAAGGCAATATCACAATCATAAAGAAAGGTACGCCCATGATTAAAGTATATATTAAGTACATATCGACTATCCTTCCGTATATATTATGTAATACATTTAGCACACATATAATATACTGTCAAACGATTTGACATTATCTATATCAAATGTTATAAATACATAATCAACAATTACAGGAGAATATATATGTCAAACAATGATGAATATACATTTGGTATGTATTTTATAGGATTACCTACAATGCAACCTATTAAGAATGTAACTAATTCAATAGTTGATAAAGTTGAACTTACTAGATCAAACAAAATGTTAGCAGATGATCTCAAAGAACTTCAACCTATTATCAGAATGTTGAAAAATAATCAATGGTCGTTTGATGTTGATCCAAATTGTCATAAAAAAAATATGATAATGGAAATACTAAACGACTTTGATGCTCCCTAATAGTTAATTAAATTAATGAAAGAGAGGTCACATGGACTAACTAATAATTAATTTTTTCTCTCAAAGTTAAGGTCATAGCGGAGAGTTTTTCTTCGCTATGTCTTAATCAAAATCCCACCAGTTTTCCCACACAGTTTTTTATTCACTATGTCTTAATCAAAAAAGGGTAAATTTTTTCTCGTGTGAGTTGTAGAACATTTGTAGAACATTTTCACATGGGGAAAAGTTCTTGCTTTGTTCTCATTTTTAAATTGTAAGTTGAAAACCCATTTTGAACACATAAATAAAAAAACTTATTTAAGCCACAATTTAGACTTGCCATAGCCATAATTTTAATATAGTTTTTAAACAGTTTTGAATTTTTTAATTTGAGTGCATAACACAAAAATTCTAGGTGCAATCCCAGCGTATATTCCAAAATAGTGACAGCAATTTTTTGGTTTAAATCGTGTTGCGGCTCTTGGAAAATGGGCACCAAAAATTCAAAATATCAATCAACCAACCAACAAAGGAAGGGGTCTTTTATGAAAAAAGAACCAAAAAAAGTAGACCAGCAAAAAGTAATTGCTGAAAATATAGGTCTACAAGAAAACACTTGGGACATGGTTAAAAGTGTTGCAAGTAATGAGAAGAGCAATAACGGTAAAATGTTATATATTGCTCAAAATACTTTCAAAATGTTTGAAAATGGAATTTTAGATTTTTCAAATTATTTTGATAAAGGTGAAAACGATATATCCGCAAAAAAAATATTTTTTGCTGGAGATGATCGAAAAACCTTGATTGCTAAAGACTACGGCAAATTTACAAGCCAGGTACTAGTCCCAGCTATGGGGCAAAATTTAGCGGATATTCAGAAAAATAACCCATATGAATTTAGGGTATTAACTGAGGTTGCACCGCTTGTAATGTTCATGATTTGTAATGCTGATGTTTACAAAAATGGCGAGTTTTTAAACGAGGAAACAGATCCAGTTGAATTTAAAATATTCAAAAGGATTTTCTCAGTTGAAAAAATTGACATTGAAAGTGAGAGAGTTTTTAAAGAGGGTTTATTTGAAAACTTTTTTATGAAAGCTGAAAAGGGCAAAGATTACTATTGTACTTTTAGAGGTGATAGGGGCGCAATAGAGTTTGTAAAACAGTACTTTATGCCTAAAAAAATAGCTAGTGAAAATGTCGCAAATGCTGTAGAATCTCCGTTATATAAAGCTATGACGAAATTAAATGATTTAGAAAAGGGTTCACTTGGAACAACTCATCATTTAACAAATGTTGCTAAATCGGAGCAAGGCAAAGGCGGCAATGCGGATCAAAGGCTTACTAATGAAGTTAGCCAAATTAAAACTTCAACGGAAAAGTTTATTGATCTACTTGCTAAAAATGACAATCCAATTGCACAAAAAGCATTATTGGATATTCATTTATATATAATTGAAAAATTAGAAGAGCCAAATTTCAAAGCCTATTTAAAGGCTAAGACTAAGGCTAATCTTAAATTTTTCCCAATGATTAACAACAAGGAATTTGATAGTATTAGTGGGGACTTCCACAAGTATGTATCAAATTTTAAATAATGGAATTAGCTTTAATAATATTTAATTTTATTATTTGGAGTTACTTCTTGATTGCTCTAATCTAGTTAACGGTAATACCTAGGGGTACAAAATTAAGCTGTACCCCTAGGGAACTTAAGCGGTAACCAAGTAAAAATTCTAAGAAAATTTCTAGGGCGCCTAGGGTTGCCCTATAAATTTTCTTGATTTACTTCGTAAATCTATAAGGAGTGCCATTCGGCACACTAAAACTTCCAATAAGTACTAGACAAAAATTTTCTAGGTACACCCTATGCGTGTGCCACGGGGGGTATCCTATATACTATATATACAGACACCAGAAAATCCCCAAAGTCCATGTAAACCACTATCGGGCTATATTTCAGGGCTAAATATTCCGACAATATTCTTGGGAATACCCTATATACCCACTTGTAAATATACCCTTAGTATAGATATATAGGCTCCCCTGGGGGTTCCTATGAACATTATACACCCCACACACAATTTTGTCTAGTACAATAATGTCGCAATCTAAATTATTTAAAAAAATAACTTGACAAAATTGATATATGTCCCTATAATAGAAAATATATATTATTCAAGGGACACACATACACGCATGAAAGCTAATAAGCACAAAGAGGTCGTCACGAATAATAAAAAACATTATGAAATTTGAAGCAAACATACCAAGTTATCTTAGAACAGGGCAGGGAGTGTTCCCTGTTAAAAGCATAGCTGCATCTAAAACAGAAAAAGAAACTAATTTTTTTAAATTAATGAAGAAAGGTATGGAAATGCCAGTATCAAATGATAAAGATACTCCTGAATTTGCACCCATAGGTGATATAACACCAAAACAACCTATGAATGAAGAGAATTTTTTAGATAAAATGCAAAAAAACATGGAGGAACCTACAACAACTAGTCCAAGATTTGATACTAGACCTGTAATGCCTCAAGTTAAACCCCAAATTTTAAAAGAACCTGATCAAATGGAGGTTAAAGCTGAAGACGAGGATATTTTCATTGGCTAAAGAACTTCCATTTACAGAATTAATGGAGATTATAAATGCAAAACATGGATTCTTCTATAACGAAAACTCAAAAAAGAAACTTAACAGATATGCAAGAAAAGTTTCTAGACGTATTGTTCGGAGAAGCACAAGGTAATCCACGAGAAGCAGCTAGAATAGCTGGATATGCAGAACACAGTTATCCAAAAGTTATTCGTAATCTTAAAAAAGAAATAACAGAATTAGCGGAGACTCATTTATCTACACACTCTGCAAAAGCGGCTACAAGGTTAATCACCTTACTAGATGAAGACGGCACTACACCACAAGCAGGTATTCGTCTAGCAGCCGCTAACTCAATTTTAGATAGGGTTGGAATAACAAAGAAAGATCATTTAGATATAAATATGAAAGCAATGCATGGAATATTTATATTACCACCAAAAGATGGAACCAATAAAGATAAAAAAGAGAGCTAGAACAATACCTTTTGGTTTTAAACAATCAAATGATCCTAATTATTTAGAACCTATTAAAGAAGAATTAGATGCTCTTAAACAAGCAAAAGAATATTCAAAGACTTGTTCACTAAGAGAGACAGCATCTTGGCTACATAGAAAAACAGGAAGATACATATCACATGTCGGACTCAGAAAAAGACTTGCAAGAAATAGCACCTCCGAAACCGAAGAAAGTAATTCAACAGAAAGCCAAGAAGTCAGTCAAACAGATACTAGCTCGCACTCGTAAGAAAGTTGCAAAGGCAGAACAATCTTTACGTTCTGCAAAGAAGTCAGCAGAAAATACAAAAAATAAACTGTTAACTATTGATAAAGCATTAACAGGAAAAGACACACAACTACTTACTGAGGATATAATCGAGAGTGCTCCTAAAAATGTACGAGAGCACATAGACCAGCAAGAGATAATTTTTAAACCTAATTCAGGTCCACAAACAGAATTTCTTGCAGCTTCTGAAAGAGAAGTTTTTTATGGTGGAGCAAGAGGTGGTGGTAAATCATATGCGATGCTAGTTGATCCACTTCGATACTGCTCAAAGGCAAATCACCGAGCACTCTTAGTAAGGAGGACAATGCCTGAGTTAAGAGACTTAATACAAAAGTCTCAACTATTATACTCAAAAGCATTTCCTGGTGCAAAATGGAGAGAACAAGAAAAAGAGTGGCGATTCCCGTCAGGGGCAAAGATAGAGTTTGGTTACGCAGAGAACATGACAGACGCTTTGAGATACCAAGGTCAATCATACACATGGATAGGAATAGACGAACTTCCACAATATCCTTCGCCAGATATATATAATTTTTTAAGATCTTCTTTAAGATCCGTTGATAAAGATATACCTGTCTATATGAGAGCAACAGGTAATCCAGGTAACGTAGGATCACAATGGGTTCGAGAAATGTTTGTTGAACCTAGTGAACCAAATAATGCGTTTGATGTAGGGATTGATACGCCTAATGGAAAAAAATATATAACTAGAAGATTTATTCCAGCTAAGTTACAAGATAATCCTTATTTAATGCAGACAGATGATTATTATATTATGCTTGCATCTTTACCTGAAGTACAACGTAAACAGTTTTTAGATGGAGATTGGGATGCCTATGAAGACTCTGCATTTCCTGAATTTAGTAAATTAACCCATGTGGTTGAACCTTTTGAAATACCTAGAGGTTGGTATAAGTTTCGTGCTGCTGACTGGGGTTATTCTTCTCCTGCTTGTGTTCTATGGTTTGCTATTGATTATAATAATAATATATGGATTTATAGAGAATTATATACTAAAAAAGTTACAGCAGATATTTTTGCAAGACAAGTAATAAATTTAGAAAGAGATGAATATATTCATTATGGAATATTAGATGTTAGTACATGGGCAAAAAGAGGTGATGTAGGTCCAAGTATTGCAGAGACAATGATACAAAATGGATGTAGATGGAGACCATCAGATAGATCACCTAAAAGTAGAATTAATGGTAAGTTAGAAGTTCATAAAAGATTAAAGATAAATGATAAAGAACCAGGTATAAGAATATTTTCAACTTGTAGAAATTTAATTAGAACTTTATCAACATTACCAACAGATAATAAAAACCCTGAAGATGTAGATACTAATGCAGAGGATCATGCATATGATGCATTGAGATATGGATGTATGAGTAGACCAACACATCCTAAATTTGCAAATAGATTTAATTCATCATTTCAAAATACTTTTGAAGTATCAGATAATAAATTTGGATATTAATGCCATTAAATAAAAAAGGTAAAAAAATTAAAAAAGCTATGGTAAAACAATACGGTAAGAAAAAAGGTCAAGCCGTATTTTATGCTATGGAAAACTCAGGGAAATTAAAAGGTGTCAAAAAGAAAACTTCCCGAAGTTAATAAAAAAATTTTTCCATATGATTTAGTAATTGCTTGGTGGGAAGATATTGTTGCTGATTCAATTTGGGTTGATATACCTGATATAAAAAAATCAACTACAGCAGTTTGTTGCACAGTTGGTTGGCTTATGAAACAAGATGATAAAGTTACAATTTTAATGTCTGATTTTAATTTTGAGTCAAACAATGAAATAAAACAAGGTGGTGGTCATACAACCATACCAACTAAAAATATATTAAAGATTAAAAAAATAAAAATATAGGAGATATAATGGAAGCAAAATTTGATCCAAAAGCAAAAGTAAAGCAAGGTCAGTTTAGTGATGCACCTGATGGAAAAAATCCAAACAGGGAACATACTAATATTGATTTTACTAAGCATGCACCTAAAAAGTATCAACCTTTTGAGTATGATGTAAATGAGCCAAGCACACCTGGTTCTAATCATGTAGATGATGCTGTATTTAGAATGGCTGACGAAAAAGATTATTAATGAGTCTTGGACCCAAAAGTAATTTTATACCTGTCATTTATGCAGGTATTAAGAAGAAAAAAAAGAAAAAGAAAAAAACTAAGAGGAGAAAACCCAAATGATGAAAAGATACATGCACGGAGAACTAGCACCTGATGTACCTAAAGCACCTAATGAGCCAATGGCAATAGATCCTAATTCAAAAGTAAATCAAGGAGATATGACTGGTGATGGTAATGATAAAAAAGGTAAATCAAAATCAAAAGTAGATCCAGCAATCTTTAGAATGGCTGAAGAAAGAGATTACTAATTTAAATGCAGGAAGAAGAAAATAAAACAACTGATCAAGTCAGTGAGTCATCTCCTATTGTCGGACATATAAGAGAAAAATTTTATCAATCTGAAAACTCTAGATTGTACGATGAGAAAAGATGGTTAAAGGCTTACAGAAACTATAGAGGACTATATGGTCCTGAAATGGTTTTTAGATCAAATGAGAAGTCACGAGTATTTGTTAAAATAACAAAAACTAAAGTATTAGCTGCTTTTGGTCAATTAATAGAAGTATTATTTTCTAGTGGTAAGTTTCCATTAGGTATTAATCCTACTCAAGTGCCTGAAGAGTTACCTGAGTATGCACATTTAAAACCTAAAAAACCTGAACCTCAACAACCTCAACAACCTATGGATCCATATGGATTTAAAGGTGATGGTAGAGAAATACCACCTGGTGCTACAGCTGATATGTTAATGCAAAACTTAGCAACAGAATATGAGAATGTAGGTTTTGATGATGGTCCTGCTAATCAAGGTGAACCACAAATAAAACCAGCAGAAATAGCTGCAAAACATTTAGAAAAATTATTACATGATCAATTAGAAGAGTCTAGTGCTATAACAGTTTTAAGACATGTATTTTTTGAAATGTGTTTATTAGGAACTGGTATATTAAAAGGTCCTTTTAGTTTTGACCATACATATCATGCATTTGATACATCTGAAGATGATGAAGGAAATGTAACAAATATTCATGTTAAAAAAATTAAAACAGTTCCTAAAGTAGAAGCAGTATCATGTTGGGATTTTTACGCAGATCCTAATGCTACAAGTATAAATGATTGTGATTATGTAATTCAAAGACATTCATTAAATAGACAACAATTTTCTGATTTAAGAAAAATGCCATACTTTAATGAAGAAGCTATTGATATGTGTTTAGAAGAAGGACCTAATTATCAAGTTAGAGGTTATGAGTCTTCATTATACAATAGAGAAACTGTAGAGACTATTTATAAAAATAGATTTGAAGTATTAGAATATTGGGGTGTTATATCAAAAGATATAGCAGAACAATGTGGTATTGATAGTAATAAAGATGTAATTAGTATTAATGCATGGATATGTGGTGGTAAAGTATTAAGAATGGTAGAGAATCCATTTGAACCTACTAGATTACCATTTATGGTATGCCCATATGAATTAAATCCATATCAGTTTTTTGGAATAGGTGTTCCTGAAAATATGGAGGACTCACAACAAATTATGAATGGTCATGCAAGAATGGCTATAGATAATTTGGCATTGTCAGGTAACTTAGTATTTGACGTTGATGAAACTCAATTAGTTCCTGGACAAGATATGAAAATTTTTCCTGGTAAAATATTTAGAAGACAAAGTGGACAACCAGGAACATCTATAAATGCAATTAAATTTCCAAACAACACTCAAGAAAATATGATGATGTTTGATAGATTTAGACAGTTAGCAGATGAGGCAACTGGTATACCATCATATTCACATGGTACAACAGGTGTACAATCTACCACTAGAACTGCAGCAGGTATGTCAATGTTGATGGGTGCTGCAGCGTTAAGTATTAAAACTGTAATTAAAAACGTAGATGATTATTTATTAAAACCTTTAGGTGAAAACTTGTTTCATTGGAATATGCAATTCAATGCAGATATTCCAATTATCAAAGGTGATCTTGAAATAAAAGCAAGGGGCACATCTTCATTAATGCAAAAAGAAGTTAGATCACAAAGACTAATGACATTTATGCAAACAGCTGCTAATCCAGCATTAGCACCTTTTGTTAGATGGCATACATGTTTAAAAGAAATAGCAAAAGCATTAGATATTGATCCTGATCAACTAATTAATGATCCTGAGAAAGCAGCTATCTATGCACAAATAATGGGAATGGTAAATGGAACTCAAAGTAATACAGCCCCTGCTGGAGAACAAAACCCTATGGAGACAGTTGGAAAAGCACCTCCAGGGGCTTCAATCACAGATCCAACAGGAAATGGAGGTGGCAACATCGGAATCGGCAATATACCGATGCCAGGGGAAGCTGGTTTTGCTTCGCCAACTCCTAAACCTACAAATAGCAAACAAACGCAGTAAAGAAGGTGATTGATGGCAATACAATATTCATTGTCGTATGATAAAAATGGTAATCCTTCATTAGTAAAAAATACTATTACAGGATCTAGACCAGTTGTTAATACTACATTTAATATTGGAAAACTAGAACAATCACGAGAAATACAAACTAATTTTAATTTTGTATCTGAAATATTAAATAAAGAAAATTCTAATCAAGTATATAAAAATTTAACAAATTATATATACGAAGAAGAAAAAGGTGGTGGTGGTCAAGATTTTAATCCATTTAAAGAAACTGAAAAAGATAAATTTAATAGAATGGATTTTGATGCTGCAGCTGCAATAGATGAAACAGGTGTTGCAACAGGTAAATCTACTTTTATGGAAAACTTAAAAATGAACGCTGTTGAAACATATATAAATGCAAAACTTAATCCTACTGAAGCAGCAATAGCAGGTGCTATACCTTTTGTAGGTAGTATATATAGAGCAACAGTACATGCAGGATCTAATTATGTAGATCCATATTATGATCCACTACATGAAGAATATTATGCAACTGGATTTGGTCAGTTTACAGATGAAACTAAAAGAAGATACACAGATAGTCAAACAAAATTTAAAGTAGAGCAAATTGGAATAGATTCAGGAACAGGTGTAGAAGATCCTTCAGATTACATACAAAGAACAAACGCAAAAAAAGTACAAGATGAATTTAGAACTTTACAAAATATAAATGCTCAAGTATTAAGTGGTGGTAATGGTGGTAATGGTGGTAGTGCTCCTACTCCTACAGCACCAACACAATCATTTGCATCAGCTAGAGCAGCTATGACTTCAAATCAAGCATACGGTGGTGGAGGCGGAGGTGGAAACCGAAGTCAAGGAGCAGGTGCAAAAGCTGGAACTTCAGGTGGAACTGGAGGAAGACGAGGTGGAGCAGGGAGATTTAGATAATGGCAGTAGATTATAGAGGGCAACCAATAACACAACAAACAGCATTTACCACAACAGGTATAATGAATAAAAAACCTGCAGCTATTAAACCATTAAAAATGGCAGCTATCAAAGAACCTGAACCTAAAGTTGTACAAAAAAATTTACCTGAAGAAAGATTACCGTCAATTAATTTAGAAAATTTAAGAGATGATGATAAACGAATTTTAAATATTCATTTAACACCATCTCTTAAAAATGTATTCAATAGAATATTTGGACAGGATATTTTTCCTGAGTTTGGTTTAAGTGAAAACACAGTAAGTATCCCAAAAAGTATTGTAGTTGATAGATTTGGATCATTAAGTAATTTTCAAAAAATGATTCGGAGAGATGACAACAACAATGTGCCACCTAGTCAAGGTATAATGACTAGCCCACAAACTAATAAAACAGTTTAGAGCTACCCTTATCCATAAGGCACTCAACCCAATAGGTAAAAATAATGGAAAAAGAAAAAGAAAAAGTTTCTGAAGAAACTAAAGTTAAAATGCCAAACGCTAATCCCTATAAAAAAGATAGAGGTGAAGATGATGCAGAAACAGAAGCATTTGCTAAAGGTGAATTAACTAAGTTTCAAAGGGAACAAAGAGAAAAAGCAGAAACAGCAACCGAACAGAAGGACACCGATACATCTGAAGAGACTGCAGAAAAATCAGATAAAGAGGCTACTCCTATCGCTGAACGCCCTGTCAAAGCTGAAGATCGTGCTTTTAAGAAACGTTATGACGATTTGAAAAAGCACTATGATTCTACTATAAATAAACACAAGGAAGAAGTTCATTCTTTGCGTACACAATTAGAGTCAAGCACAAAACAATTTGTTGCTCCTAAATCAAAAGAAGAATTAGAGGCATGGAGAAAAGAGTATCCCGATGTTTATGATATGGTTGAAACCATTGCTATGAACAAAGCTACTACTCAATCTGCAGAACTTGAAAGTAAATTTAAAAATTTACAATCACAACAAGAACAAATTGCAAAAGAAAAAGCTGAAGTAGAACTTTTAAAAATTCATCCTGATTTTAATGATATTCGTTCAAAAGATGAGTTTCATCAATGGGCTGAAAAACAAGATCCTACTATTCAAAGTTGGTTGTATGAAAATACATCTAATGCTAAGTTAGCTGCGAGAGCTATTGATCTATATAAAATGGATAATGGACAAAGTAATCTAACTAAGAAAGAAGAAAAGGATGCTAAGAAAGAAGCTGCTAAAGCAATTTCTAAAACTAGAAAAGCTGTAGACTCTGATACACCAAAGAAAAAAGTTTGGACAACAAGTGAGATTTCTAAATTGAAACCCCATGAGTTTGAAAAATTTGAAAAGGACATTGACCTTGCTCGTTTAGAAGGTAGGATTGAACAACGTTAACAATCTAACTAAACAATAATAAGGAGAAGCATTATGGCTTTTACAAATGCTACTGGATATAATAACCTTTCACAAGGTAATTTTACTCCACAGATCTTTAGTCAGAAAGTTCAGAAGTTCTTCAGAAGAGCATCAGTGGTTGAGGATATTACAAACACTGATTACGCTGGAGAAATCGAAAACTTTGGTGACACAGTAAAGATTATCAAAGAGCCAACAATCACAGTCAGAGATTATGCTAGAGGTCAAACAGTTGATACACAAATATTAGCTGATGATCAAATAACTATGACAGTTGATCAAGGTTCATACTTTGCTTTTAAAGTAGATGATATTGAAGAAAGACAATCTCATGTAAACTTTGAAGCTCTTGCAACCTCTTCAGGTGCATATTCATTAAAGAAAAACTATGACTATAACGTATTGAAGTTTATTTACGACAATGCTACTAATGGTACTGGTGCAGGAACTGATGCATCACCAATTGATGGTGACGCAGCTGTAGATACTTTAGCAAATTTAGTATCAACTGCTAAAAAGAACTTGGACAGAAATGATGTGCCCGAAGAAAATAGATGGTTAGTTTCATCACCTGAATTCTTTGAACAATTAAGAAAAGCAGGTGCTAAACTTTCTGACCAATCAGTAATGGCTGATGGTGGTTCATCACAAATCAGAAATGGTAAAGTTACAGACAGACCATTATTTGGTTTTAACATGTACCAATCAAATGCAATTGCTGTATCAGGTGGATCAGCTGCAAATCACACATTTGGTTCTTCAGGATCAAATGAACATGTGTTCTTATATGGACATATGTCAGGAGTTGCAACTGTCAACCATATAGCTAAAACAGAATTAATCAGAGACCCTGATTCATTCGCAGACGTTGTCAGAGGACTACACGTTTTTGGAAGAAAAATTCTAAGAAGCGAAGCAGTTCAAAGAGGCGTTATAACAATAGGTTAATTAGGAGGATAATAGAGAACTATGGCTACATACGACTTAACAGCAGCTGGTGGAACTACTGGACATCCGTCTAATGGTAGAACACCTTATTTAGTTGAAAATACAATTGATGTATCAGCAATCAATGGTGACTCTGGAGCAGCACAAAATGATGTTCTTAGAGCACTAGACATCCCTGCTGAAACTCTAGTTATGGAAGCTGGAATTGAGGTAATCACTGCATTATCTTCTTCAGTAACTCTTGACTTAGGTATCACAGGTGGTGATGTTGACAGATACGTTGATGGAGATACTAACGCTACAGGATTCTCTGCACCAACAGCTACAGCTAGAACTATAGTTGCAAGTGCGGATACTCTTGATGTATTAGTACTAAGTGCAGATGCAGCAGCGGGTAAAATCCGTGTATTTGCGGTACTATGTGATGTATCAGGTATTGACGAAACTGACAGAAATACAGACACTCAGCACGACACTGCTGTGTAATCTGTTTAATATTAGAGGGGGCTATATGCCCCCTTTAATTTATACCCCTTATAATATTTAGGAGATTTATGGCTATTCATGATTTAACAAAAAAAACTAAAGCTAGTACAGGACAAAGAATTATAAGATTAGGTCCAGCTGATAATACTATGAGGGTTATTAAATTAGAAAGAAGACTTGATGACCAAGAAAAAAAACTAGATAAAATTTTAAATTTATTACAGCATGGCAACAACTTACCTAACACTGACAAACAAAGTTCTTAGAGAACTTAACGAAACAGAATTAACATCAAGCACGTTTGCCTCTAGTAGAGGTATACAAACTGCTGTTAAAGATTTTGTTAATAAAGGTATTAATGATATCTATAATGAAGCAGCTGAGATACCTTTGCTATATGCAAGAACAACACAGAATTTAATTACTGGAGATAATGAATATGATTTTCCAGCAGACTTTAGAAAAATAGATAGAGATTCATTTACTATTGCACCAAGAGAATTAGTAACTAATGGTGAGTTTGCATCTAATATAAGCAACTGGACTACTGGTGATGGATCACCTTCACATACCTCTAGCGGTAATGGTAGATTAAATCTAAATAGTTCAGCAGCATATCAAGCTATTACTACAACTGTAAACAAAGAATATAAATTACAAATTAGAGTTTTAGATGTAAATAGTTCAGGCACTGGTTTAATTGTAAGAGTAGGAACTTCAGCAGGAGGGACACAAAATTTAAATACTACATTAACTGTATCTAATTTTGGACAAGGTGCTATATTAAATACTAGATTTACAGCAACATCGACATCTTCATTTATATATGTAGAAGCATCAGGTGTACAATTAGATGTAGATTATGTTAGATGTTCTAGAAGTGATGTAACTAGACAAAAAGTTTTATATATATCATATGATGATTATTTACAAAATTATAAATCAATAGATGATAGAAATGATAGTGATGTGTATGGAACACCAGCTAAAGTTTATATATTACCAAACTTTACAGCTTTTGGAGTAACACCTATACCTAGTGATGATGAATTAACATTATCATATAATTATTATACAACACATACAGATTTATCTGCACATGGTGATAATATGAGTTTACCTGATAGGTTTGCAGGATTAATAACTGATAGAGCAAAATATTATACATATATGTTAAGATCAGATCCACAACATGCACAATTAGCAGATAGAGACTATCAACGAAAATTAAGATTATTAAAAACAGACTATTCTACTAAAGCTGATTATATGAGATCAGATGTTAGAATATATAATGTAATGTCAGATAGATAAGGAGATATATAATGGCTATTAGAGACGAAGAAGAAAAAAAAGCAATAGATAATATTACTTACAAGATAGATAAAGAAAAAAAAATTGATGATATGTTACTTGCTAAATTAAATAAACAGCAAAAATCAGTTTTAAAAAAAAAGAAAATGATTGCTGGTGCAACTGGTGAAAAAATAAATATACAAGATCTTGTTAAGGATAAATTATTTAAAGCAATTGGAGATAAAAAAAATCCAGCAACTGAACAAGAAATAAAAGATTTTTTAGAAAATTAATATGCCAACTACTGATCTTATATCACCATTTGTAGTGAGTTGTGCAGGTGGATTAACACTTAATAAAGATGTGTTTTCCATGCAACCTGGAGAGGCTCTTATACTACAAAACTTTGAACCTGATATAAAAGGTGGATATAGACGTGTCAGTGGAACAGCACAATATAATACTACAATTGTTCCTCAAGGATCTAGTAATAGTAGTTTAACTATAGATTGCTCTATAATATTTAATGGACAAGTAATTGTTGCTAGAGGTGGAGATATACATAGAGGCACTACATCAGGTAGTTTTACAACTTTAACTACAGGATTAGGAACATCTACTAGAGCATATGATTTTGAAAAATTTAATTTTGACGGAACAGATAAAATAATTATTGCAACAGGTCATTCACCAGCACAAATAATTAATTCTAGTTTTGCAGTTGATGTGGTAAATGCAACAGGTGGTGGAACTGCACCTAGTAATCCTAAATTTGTAAAAGCATTTCAAAACCATATGTTTTATGCTGGTGCAACTAATTCACAAGAAGTTATATTTAGTGTACCTTTTGCAGAGGATAATTTTACTACAGGTAGTGGTGCAGGATCATTTAAAGTTGACTCTGCTGTTGTAGGAATGAAAGTATTTAGAAATGAATTAATTATATTTTGTGAAGATAGAATATATAAATTAACAGGTACAACATCTAGTAATTTTGCTGTTCAAGAAGTTACTAGAAATATTGGTTGTAGAGATGGTGGTAGTATTCAAGAGATTGGTGGTGATGTAATATTTTTAGCACCAGATGGATTAAGAACTATTGCTGGTACAGCTAGAATTGGTGACGTTGAACTTGGATCTATATCTAGACAAATACAAACTAGAATTGATGATATAGGTTTAGATAGAATATCATCTATAGTTATAAGATCAAAATCACAGTATAGATTATTTTATCCAGTGGATGGTAGAGGACAACTATCATCAAAGGGTATTATAGGTGTGTTAAAAAATAATCCTAATACAGGATCTATTGGATTTGAATATGCAGATATGGTTGGTATAAAACCAGCTTGCACAGATTCAGATTTTATTAGTGGAACTGAAACACAAGTATTTGGTGGTTATGACGGTTTTATTTATAAAATGGAAACTGGTAATACATTTGCTACAGGTGCAACTACTACAACTATTCAAGCAGTATATAGATCACCTGACATGGTTATGGGAGATCCAGGGATTAGAAAATATATGCAAAGAGTTAATTTAAACTATGAAGGTGAAGGAACAAGTATTGATGCTAATTTAGCTCTTAGATATAACTACGATGATCAAAATAGTCCACAACCAGCTAAGATTGCACTACCAAGTGTAGGTGGTGCTGGACAATACGGAGCTGCTAAATATGGTAGTTCATTATATGATGCATCAGGTGTTCCATTAGTAAGACAATCAGTAGAAGGATCAGGGTTTGCAGTAGCATTACAAATAGATGATCAAAATAGTGCAGACTCATTTTCAGTTAAAGGATTTCAATTAGAATTTACCCCAGGAGGAAGAAGATAATGGCAGGCTATTCAGCACGACAGTCAAGTTATACAACAGGTGATACTATCACTGCTGCTCACAGTAATGATGAGTTTAACCAAGTATTGGCTGCGTTTCACGCAACAACAGGACACTCGCATGATGGTACTGCGGGTGAAGGTGGACCTATTAGTACTCTTAGAGATGCTGATAGTAATAATAAAATATTAGTTGATACAACTAATAATCATTTAGAATTTTATGTAGAAGTATCTTCTGCTGCAGTAGAACAAGTTAAAATACAAGATGGTGCTATTGTACCAGTTACAGATAATGATGTAGACTTAGGGACTTCCTCTCTTGAGTTTAAAGATTTATTTATAGATGGTACAGCTAATATTGATACATTAAATTTAGATGGGACAGATATTACAGCCACAGGTGCAGAGATTAATTTAATAGATGGTGGTGCTACAGTTGGAACAACAGCAGTGGTTGATGGTGATGGTATTATACATAATGATGGTGGCACTATGCGAGTTACAAGTGCTGCGACATTTAAAACTTATTTTCAAACTAGTGTTACTGCAGCAGCTATGGCAGCAGATGATCTTTCAGCAGGTGATGCAGCGGTTAATTTAACTACTAGTTCAGGTAATATTACAATTGATGCAGCTGCAAATGATTCAGATATTATATTTAAAGGAACTGATAATAGTTCTGATATTACTATGCTTACACTTGATGGTAGTGAAGCAGGTAAAGCAACATTTAATAGTGATGTAGTTGTTGGTGGAGATCTTACAGTTACTGGTGATGATATTACTATGGGAACTAATACTGCAGGTAATTTATTAATTGCAGATGGTACAAATTTTAATTCTATAGCAGTAGGTTCATTATCAGAAATATCTACAGTTGCTAATGATGATGTATTCCTAGCAGTAGATACTTCAGGTGGTGGTCTTAAAAAAATTGCAAGATCAGCAGTGGTTGCAGGACTTGCTACATCAGGTGCAATATCAAATGTAGTTGAAGATACTTCTCCACAATTAGGTGGTGATCTTGATATGAACGGTCAAGATATTGTGACTACTTCAAATGCAGATATAGAATTAGCACCAAATGGTACAGGGCATGTAACTATTAAAGGTAATACTAATCAAGGTACTCTTCAACTTAATTGTGAAAACAATTCTCACGGTCAGCAAATAGTAGCTGCACCTCATTCAGAAAGTGCTAATAATGTTTTAACACTACCTAGTACTGGTGGTGATGCTAGATTAGTATCAACAGCTTCAACTGCTACGTTAACTAACAAAACTTTAACTACACCAGTTATTGCAGAAATAGATTCAGGATCTAGTATTACATTAGATGCAACTACCGATATAATTTTAGATGCTGGTGGAGCAGATGTTACACTTAAAGATGATGGTACAACTTTTGGTAGCTTAACAAACTCTAGTGGTGAATTAGTAATTAAATCAGGATCAACACCTACTACAGCTATGACATTTAGTGGGGCTAACGTAACTTTTGCAGGAACAGTAACTATTGGATCTGCAGGTATATCAGAGACAGAACTAGAAATATTAGATGGTGCAACAGTTACAACAGACGAGTTAAATATATTAGATGGTGTAACATCCACGGCTAGTGAATTGAATATAATGGATGGTGATACATCAGCTGTTTCTACAACTTTAGCAGATGCTGACAGATTAGTCACAAATGACGCAGGCACTATGAAACAAGTAGCATTAACAGATGTTAAAACATATTTAACTAGTGCAGGATTTTCAACAGATGATCCTACAGCTTTAGCTATAGCATTAGGATAAAATAAATATTGATTTTTTTAAAAATAACGATATAATATATAAGTAAATAGGAGATAAATAATGGCAAATACATTTAAGGTAGTAACCTTTGCAGCAGAACCAAACTCAGCTGGATCGCCATACACAATATACACTGTACCAGGAAGTACGACTACAGTTGTTATTGGTTTAGTATTAGCTAATATTCATTCATCTGCAGTTACTGCAGAGGTAGAATTAGTTAGTACAACATCAGGTGGTGGTAGAGGAGCAACTAATGGAACTTCATTTTTAGTTAAAGATGTAAATATTCCAAATGGTAGTTCACTTGAAATTTTATCAGGTGGCAAGGTTATATTAGAAACAGGTGATTTATTAAGAATAGATTGCTCTGTAGCAGATAAACTATCAGGAACACTGTCAATAATGGAGATAACATAATATGCCTTATATTGGTCAAGCACCTAACGTAAAAGCATTAACAGCTTCAGATATAGCTGACGATTTAATTACGTCTGCTAAGTTAAATTATAGTGAGGCTACATTAACAGATCAAGCTACAGTTACTTGGGATGCTTCAACACAAGATGTATGTAAATTAACTTTAGGTGGTAATAGAACATTAGCTGCTCCTACTAATAGTACTACTGGTCAGTTTATATCAATACTTGTGATACAAGATGGAACAGGTTCAAGAACTCTATCATTTAATGCTGTATATGAATTTGCCTCAGATACAGCCCCAACACTAACAACAACAGCTAATTTAGGTGATGTATTTGTATTTAGATATAATGGATCTAAATGGTTAGAAGTTGGTAGAAACCAAGCATTAACATTATCGTAGGAGAATTATGTACGCATTAGTAGAATCAGGATCTATCACAAAAATATTTACTAATCCTAAAGGGTTTGTATTAAATAATACTCAATATCCTGCTGATATATTTAGTAAATGGACTAAAGCTGAAAAAGAAGCCATAGGTATTTATGAAGTAATTACAGATTCAGCAAATAAAAAAGATGAAGAATATTTTATAAATACAAATGAAGAATATAATTATGCAGATAATCAAGTTATAAGATCATGGGGAACTGCTACACCAAAAAAATTAGAGGATGAAGATGCTAAAGATCAAGATGGTAATAATATTTTAGATGAAAATGGCAATCAAGTAATTAACTATGGTTTAAAAACTATAAAAAAAAGAATTATAAAACAACAAGCATCAGGATTATTAGCACCTACTGATTGGTATGTAGTAAAAGCAACAGAAGTTACAGAGTATAATGTTCCTGAAAATATTACAACTTTTAGATCAGATGTAAGATCAAAATCAAATGAAATGGAAAATCAAATAGATGCTTGCACTAATGTTGATGAACTAAAAACATTGTACGAATATACAAGACAAGAAGATGGAACTCAAACGAGACCTTTAGCAGAATTTCCAGTATTGGAGAGTTAATGCCAATCAATAATTTTCTTCTACCAGGAGCTAAAGTTACACCAGCTTACGAAGTAGCTAACTCAGTAAGATTTAATGGTGGTAGTTCAGATGATTTAGTAAGAACACCAAGTTCAAGCGGAAATAATAATAAAAGTACATTATCTGTATGGTTAAAAAGATCAAAAGTAGATGAAGAAGATTTTATAATTTATGGATTTGGTGGTTCTGCTAATAGATGTAAAATTACTTTTTTAGATAATAATAAATTACAAATCAATACTATTGTTAGTTCTTCAAACAATTTAGTATATGAAACAAATAGATTATTTAGAGATATTTCTGCTTGGTATCATATCGTTATTGCGTTTGATTCAACATTGGGAACTGCTGGGGATAGAGTTAGGCTATATATTAATGGAACTGAGGAAACTTCCTTTGCAACAGAAACACACATGGGTCAAAACACAAGTAATTTTTTAAGCACTTCAGGCACACCTGTTTATATTGGATCTCAAGCATCAGGAAATTATTTTGATGGTTATATGGCAGAATTTGTTTTTATTGATGGACAGCAACTAGATCCAACATCATTCGGAGAATTTGATTCTGACAGTCCAAATATTTGGAAACCGATAGATGTATCAGGTTTGACATTTGGTACTAATGGATTTTATTTAGACTTCGAAAATGCAAGTAGTCTAGGTGCAGATGTATCAGGAAACTCTAATAACTTTACTGTAAATAATTTGACAAGTGTAGATCAATCTACTGATACTTGCACAAATAATTTTGCTACATTGAATTTTTTATCGGGTTCACTTAGTGGTACTACCTTAAGTGAGGGTAATCTTGCAGTTGCAAACGATGGTAATGGTTGGAGATGGAGACCATCAACAATTGCTCCATCATCAGGTAAATGGTATGCTGAATTTAAACCTACAAGTTCTGCTCCAATTTATACTTATATTGGAGTAACACCTCAATATGTTTGGGATACTATTGATGGAGAAGGCATTGGTGTTGGTTCAGGTCTAGATAGAACAGATGGTGGTTATAGTGTTGGTTATGAGAAAAGTGGTGCTGTTTATAAAAATGCTCAATCACAAAGCGGCTCATGGTCATCTTATACAACTGATGATATTATTGGAGTGGCTTTGGATTTAGATAATCATAAAGTTTATTTTTCTAAAAATGGTACATTTCAAAATAGTGGCGACCCTACAAGTGGCTCTACTGGAACTGGTGCAGTTTCTTTAAATACAAGTGTAGGTGATTGGTCTATATCACCATCATTTGCAGGATCAGCAGTATCTTGTAATTATGGCTCTGCCCCTTACACAATTTCTTCAGGTAACACAGATGCCAATGGCTATGGAAACTTTGAATATTCTGTACCATCAGGATACTATGCACTCAACACAAAAAACCTAGCGGAGTTTGGATAATGGCTTATACAACTATAGATAACCCTGAACTTTTCTTTCAAATAGTCTTGTGGACAGGGAATGGCAGTAGCTCACGATCTATTACTTTAGATGGTTCTGAGGATATGCAACCTGATTGGACTTGGATAAAGTCAAGAGCAGGAAGTGAAAGCAGTCAACAACATTATTTATATGATTCGGTTAGAGGTGCAACTAAATATTTACAATCAAGCACTAACAATGCAGAGGGTACTAAATCTAATGGTTTATCAGCTTTTGCATCAGATGGTTTTACTGTTGGTGATGATAATGCAAACAATGCTTCGTCAACTACTTATATAGCATGGAATTGGAAAGCAAGTGGTTCTACATCATCAGATTCTAATGGTTCTATAACATCAACTATATCTGCAAACACTACTGCTGGATTTAGTATTGTGACTTATACAGGAACAGGGTCAAATGCTACAGTAGGTCATGGTTTAGGTGCTGTGCCTCAAATGATAATTGTGAAAAACAGAGATGGTGGTACTGATAATTGGGCTGTATATCACGGAGAAT
>VTLG01001005.1_pt1 | contig 21735 bp, 22 predicted proteins | sample 4694571 | NCBI WGS metagenome assembly VTLG01 (sample SAMN12604809, study PRJNA352737) | marine metagenome | biome: ENVO:00000447; feature: ENVO:00000209|ENVO:00000569|ENVO:01000036; material: ENVO:00002151; isolation source: viral sequences binned using virsorter ... | reverse complement strand
ATATTGGTCCATTTTTAAGCTCACATACCATGTCTGCAAGTTGTTGATGTATCATTATTAATTCATCATCAAATCTATAATCTTTTTTAAGACCTATCCAATGTGAAACAGTACCTTCACCAAAAAGTCCATAATCAGAATAACAACTATCAACATCTATCATTAATTCGTTGTTATCAGTTAGTCTTTGAATAATTTTATCCAAAGTTTTATTTTGTAAATAATTAGGTGATTTATCCATTATGCACTCTCCTTATTAGTAAAAATCCCAGCAATTTCTTGCTGGAATTTAGGACATTTAAACATTTTAAGATATTTCTTATAATCTTTAATGACTTGATTAATGTCTTTATCTCTGTATTCAATACCATTTGCTTTATGTTCTTCAGCAATAGCTAATAAAGACTCATATTTTTCAATTACTTTTTGCATGTTATTAACTCCTTTATTATTTAACATACCCCTATTATATACTTATATATATAAATATATCAACCTATATTTGATATTTATAAATTAAAGGCTATTTATTACAGGAACAGAAGTAAGTTGATTAAGGGTTTCTTGGAGTGAATCTAACTCCATATTGGGAGTTATAGAGGTTGCATTGAATGTAAAATAACTCTGCGAACTTGAATTTGATTGGAATTTGATACGCTTTCCTGCTGCACTAAAAAATACAAAAGCAAGAATGTCACAATGATAGTGCTTATACACATCAGATAATGACCTTGAATTTTCTGTAGCAAAAACATACTTGCCCTCTTTTGTTTCCCTTCTTGTTTTAACCTGAACAGTAAATTTAGCTGATCCTAATTCAACTAATAAATCTGCTGGATGTTTTTCTTGCGTTGGATAACACCAATCACAATGTTCTAATAAAAATGTTTGGACTAATGCTTCGCCCATTGCACCAAGTCTTGAATTACTTTGGTGTTGTTCGCTGGTTTTTTTTGTCATTTTTACACAAGGCTAATTGCCTTGAATTGTATAATGCTCTATTTGGAGTTTGTATCGCATACTTACTTCTTAATAATTCTTCAGATGCTTCAACCCACATCCTATCTTCCATAAGCTGCCTAGTATTCTTAAAAGCCATAAAACCAGCTATACCCATCTGAAAAGCCATATCAATACATACCATTCTTGCCTTTTCAGGTAGTACTCGCCAAATACACCAATTTTTATTTAATTGATTAATTACTCTTTCTATATCATTTTCTAATAGATATATAGCTTCATCTTCTGTAATGCCGTTAGTTTCTAAATTTCTACCAATTCCCAGCGTTAGAAATCCCTCACTGCATTTATAAGGATAATTACGCATACCCTCATGTTTACGCAACATAGCTATTACTTTTTTTTGCATTAATCTTTTAAACTATTTCTAGCAACACCTTTAAACTTTTCAAATGATCTATAACCACCAAGTCCTAATAAAGAAAGTGTTAGTGTTAGTAAACCATCTGTTTCTATAGCAGGTAATGGCATATCTGTACCACTAATTGCTAAAAACCAATTTAATAAAGGTGCTAGAAAAAATGACCAAAAAAGTCCTAAACAGCATACCCACATAATCGCAGGTCTTGCACCTGAAACAAATAAAGAACCATGTTTTGCTTGTTCCTTATTTACCTCAATTTGAGCCATATTGGCTTTATGCAACTCCTGATTGAGTTCATGTTGCAATTTAAGTTTTAGGTCTTTATCAGGTATAAATTTATCCAATATATCTGATATAGGATCAATTAACTTGTCTAACATATTAAATTGCAGTTTTAATTATTAAAGTAATCAATGAAGCCACAATGGTTGTTAAACCACCTAATAACCAAATTTTTATATGATCCACTGACACTTGTAAAGCATCTGTTTTTTTATAGATGGTTTTCCACCTCTCTTGGCAAACTGCATCATGCTGTTCCAAATCTTTTGCTACATCATGTGCTGTTTTTCTAGGCATGATTCTTTTATTCTTCCCCATCTCCTGCACCATCTTCAGTGGGAGTTTCTACAACTTCAGCTTCTTGTTCTGCTTCCATAGGTTGAATTTCATCCTCTGCAATCATATCTCGCAGTTGGATTTTCTGATATTCAACAGCACTAGCATCTTTAACTGCAATATAATTAGACCTTTTAGCATCTGCTTCCATATCTTTAATAGTAATAAAAGTTTGTAATACTCTTGGAGTTAAATCTTTAGTTGCGTATTTTTTTTCAAACAGGCTAACTTCAGTTATCTCTTTGTTATTATCTTCCATATAAGTTCCTCTCTTATGTTTAATAGTTATAAAATTTAATTATATATTAATTTTCTAATGTTATGGTTTCAGAAGTAGGATTTTTTTTGCTTTCTATTTCTTTATCTAATGATTCTTCAATAGCAGCTACTCGATCTTCACCCATAGCATCTTTAACCCAACCCTCAACCATTTCTGATGTGACATCATCAAATGGTACAAAGTCTTGGATATCTTCTGTATTTAAAGTTTGAGTACCATAAGATGATGCAGAATATTCTCCATCTTCTTTTGCTACTCGCCAATGCACATTCCAAATTACTTCTTCATGTCCATTATGTTCATGTGTATATACATCTATAGTTTTACAATTCCAATTTGCCATATTTATTCTCCTTTGAGTGTGTTAATTTCAGATTGTAAGGCATCAATCTGTTCTTGTTGTTCTTGGATAGCTTTTACCAGCAATGGTGTTATACGACCATAGTCTAAACTTTGAGGAACTATTTTACCTTTTTCATCTACTTCATCTTTAACACCTGAAACTGCATCACCAAATATTTCATCTACTTCATGTGCTATAAATCCCTCACTAACTAATTCACTATTATCTATCCAATCAAATTTAACAGGTTTTAATTTATTAACTCTGTCAATTCCATTTTCAATAGGTCTTATATTTGTTTTAAGTCTATAATCTGATGAAGTATTATAAGTAGTTGCTGAACCATTAATTGAGATACTTCCAACAGCATTTCCTGCGTGTTCTCTAAATATAGCCATAAAAGCAGTATCTACACCACCTGCTCTTTCGTGCATAAACTCCATCAATTCAATATTTGCCGTTGATGAATTATATAAACCAAGATTTGATGTGCTTGATGTACTACCATTTTCTATAAATAATTTTGGAGTAGAACCCATATCTGCATTTTTTGTTAATGTTGAATTTATTGATACTGTTCCTTTGTTTATACGCATTGTTTCAGTATTAGCAACATAAAAAGCGTGCCTGCCAGCATCAGAACCTGAACTATGGTATTGCAAGTCATAAGCTGGACCACTTGTAAATCCTTGTCTTGTAGTTCCTGAATTAAATAAATATAGTTTTAATGATGCATCTGTATATCCACTTGAGTAATCATTATTATAAGTAATAAATTTAGGTGTAGCTGTGCTGCTTCCTGATACAGAAGAACCTACAGTCACATCTGTTGTGTTGAATCCAACATCACCTGAAGTACCAATAGTAAATCTTGCATTATTACCATTAGTGCCAAGATATAAAGCACCCTCTGCTCTTATTGCCATATTGGTAGTACCTTGTCCCATTGCACCCTCTGCATTACCAATATAACCTCTTACAGTTCCACTATTAATAAATGTTAGTAATGCACCATCACTATGAGAAGTTTCTAAATCTAATACATTTTGAGCAGTAGAGGAAATATCAAGTGTTGCAGATGGACTACTTGTTCCAATTCCAACTGCACCATCATGCTTAATAACCATTTTGTCTGTAAGACTGCCATTTAAAGCAGTAGCAAAGAATAAATTACTATCAGCACTTGCTTCACTATTCCATGAGTCCTGTCCTTGTGTTCTTATTTGTGCTGCTGAAAGAATAGAATTATTATCAGACCTTTCAGATTTAAAATTTAGAGCAGAACCATAACCACCAGCTTGTGAATTTATTATATCTAATCCATTGGTATGTGATCCTTGTGCATGAGTTATTGAAAGTGTGCCTGTACTATCTAAAATCATAGCACCACTTGTACCTGCAACATTAAAATACATATCATCAAGACTATGGTAATAAATTATTGCACCCCTAGCTCTTGTAGTATCAGAAAATTGTATTGCACCTGAATCGCCTGTTGGAGTTCTAACATCTATCGCTGCTGAACTGTTGTTTTCAATAATTACTACATCAGAACCATCAGCAGTATAAGAAGAACCTGATGCAGCTTTTTTTATGTGTAAGATACTTTCAGGTGTAGTTTCTCCAATTCCAACATTGCCTGAAGCATCAATACGCATCCTTTCTGAATTATTAGTATGTAATGTCATTACATTTGAACCAGCAAGAACAATACCAGAATCTGTATCTGCATCACCTAAATATTGGTCAGCATAAATTGTTCCAACATTTGTTAAATCAGCTTCACTAAAACTTGTAGCACCTAAAGTATTAGCTGCTGCTGTGGAAGTTATGCCTGCTGAAAATGTCACAAGCTCATCACTACCAATAGTTATTGCTGTTGCATTAGCACTTGAAACAATACCTGCTACACCACCTGATGAATCTTCCCAAGCAACACCACTTCCTGTTGAAGTTAAAACTTGTCCATCTGATCCTTGTGAACCACCTATTGTTAGATTGTCTGTTTCTAGTGTTCCATCAATATCTGCGTTTCCTGAAATATCTAAACTTGTAGCATCTAACTCACCTGCTACTGTTAAGACACCATCAGCAAGTGTCATTAAATCTGTATCAGAAGTATGCCCTATTGTTGTTCCATCAATTATTACATTGTCAACTGTAAGACCTGTAAGCGTTCCAACGCTTGTTATTTGAGTTTGAGCAGCATCTACTGATAATGAATGTGCAACACCCTCACCTGAAGTAGCACCTGTTGATGTTAAACCTGTTCCTGCTGTTATTGTGCTTACATAATCTCCTGTAGTATCTGTTCCAAGTGCAACTGAATTAGCTTGAATTGTTGTAGATATAGATATACCTGCTGTTCCATCAAAGTTTGCAGTACCTACTACATCTCCTGATAATGCTATTGCCCTTGCTGTTTCTAAAGCTGTTGCTGTTGCTGCATTTCCTGTTGTATCTTGGTTAAGAGTTCCAACTACAAAATCTAATGTGCCATCAGAATCATCATAAGTGACAGTAATGCCTGTTTCAGTATTGCCTGTGACCATGCCACCAGCTATATCTTGCACTCTTTCAGTTGTCATATATAGGTTTGATCCCTCTGCAATATCATCTGTATCTAGTACAACTGCTCCTGTTGCTGAATTAACACTTGTGACAGGTGCAGTAGATTGTGTAAAGCTAATTACACCTGTTGAACTATTGTATGAAATATCACCACTAGCACTAATTGCACTTCTTGCTCTTGCATTAGTAAAATATAAATTGCTTGATCCCTCTGATAAATTGTCTGTATCGTGGTTAGATAATGTTGAAACTTGCCCTGTGACATTCCCTGTTAATGAACCCTCAAATGTAGCAACAAGTGTTCCACCTGCATAACCTGTTCCACTTGTATTAACTGTTGTTGTTGGCTCTGCTTGTAAATCTTTAAATAGTTTAAACTTACCACTATCGCTGGCATCCCTAAATAAACCTGCATATAAATCTTGTGATCCTGAAGTGTCATACAATCCATAAAAACCTATATCAACACTATCAGCACCACTATTAGATTTTGCTAATTTAATTAATGGGTCTTCTACTTCTAATGTTGAAGTGTTTACTGTAGTTGTTGTGCCATTAACTGTTAAATTACCTGCAATAGTCACATTATCAGGCAATCCTATAGTGACAGCAGCAGTTTCACTGCCTGAACCTGATACCTCTACTTCATTGGTAGTTCCTGCTATTGTGGCAACATAATTGCCTGTTGATTGTGTTCCTAAAGCAACAGCATTATTAGCTATTTGATCTGTACCTATAGCATCATCAGCAATATCTAATGTTATTGCAGCAGTTTCACTTCCTGAATTAGCTACAGTTATTCTTGTATTACCAGCATCAGCTATAGTTGCAACATAGTTGCCTGTTGTATCAGTTCCAAGTGCTACGCTGTTTGCTGCTATTGTTGTTGATAAACTAATGTTTCCTGTGCCATCAAAACTAACACCTGTTGCAGTCACATCGCCTGATAAGGCTATTGTTCTGCCTGTAGCCAATGCTGTAGCAGTATCAGCTACAACACCTGTAAGATCATTTATAAATGTATTAGTCACTCTTGCATCAATAGCTGAATTTGCTCTTGCAGTTGTGTAATAAAGATTGCTAGAACCCTCACCAATATCATCAGTATCAAATGTATGTGAGCCACCTAAAGCTATTGCTTGTGAATCAATAGCTGAATTTGCTCTTGCAGTTGTGTAATAAAGATTGCTAGAACCCTCACCAATATCATCAGTATCAAATGTATGTGAGCCACCTAAAGCTATTGCTTGTGAATTAATAGTTATACTTGAATTTGCAAGTTTTGCGTTTGCAATAGAACCACCAAGCATTGCGTTTGTTATACCACTTGCTTTTACTCTTAAAGCATCTGAATTTATCTCAATAGAACTATCATCAACTCCAACTGTTAGAGTCACATCACCTGATGTACCACCACCTGTTAAGCCATCACCAGCAACAACAGAGGTTATATCGCCTGTTTGTCCATCAATAGTAAGAGTTCCAGCACCATCATTATAAGTAAGTGTTATTCCTGTTCCTGCTGTTAATAATGTATTTACTTGATCATCAACTCTTTCAGCAGTGTAATATTTGTTTGAACCCTCACCAATATCATCAGTATCTAAAGTTATATTTGCAGTTCCATCAAAACTAACACCTGATATTGTTCTTGCTGTAGCTAAAGCAGTAGCAGTAGAAGCATTACCAACTAATGCAGCAGTGACTTGATTAAATACTACATTGTCTGATGTACCTACTGATTGACCAATAGCAAATGTGACACCATTACCTGAAGCAGTTGATGTTATTCCTGTACCACCTAATAAAGATAAAGTTTCTGAATCTAAATCAATAGCAATAGTAGATGATCCATCAGAAATATCTAAATCTTGTGCTGTGACCTGACTATCTACATAAGCCTTAATTGATTGTTGGGTTGCTAAAGCTGTTGCTGAATCTGAACTTAAATTATCTTCATCTAATATAGAAGCAACTGTTGCACCTGAACTAAAACTTAATGAGGTAATTCCATTAACTGTGCCACCATTTATATCAACTGTATTATCTGAACTAATACTAAATGGCATAGTCACCCATCCACTATTACCTGAATTTCTTAATTTTAATACTCCTGTTGATGTGTCAATCCACCATTCATAAGCAAATGTAGTTGATGGTTCTGATGAACCACTGTTATTACTTGCTATAGCTGATAAAGCACTATTTATATCTGCTCTAACTGTAGCACCAGCAGCATTTGCGATGTTGTAATCATGTTGTGCCATATTAAATTCCTCTTATTAATTTTATACTTATGTTTGTTATTTATAAATCCTTTTTGTTGTTATTTATTATAATTTCTTGTTCTACAGGTTCTCCATTAATAAACTTGTATTTTGATGCAGAATATTCTCCCTCAACAATGGTTTCATCATCTTTAGTTATACATTCATCTATATCAGCATTAGTAGCTATAGTTTGTTCTATTAATCCTGTTGCAGTTTTATATATTGTGTAATATTTCATTATGTTGTGTTATCCATAGTGACATGAAGTTGCATATAAGTATGATTGTATGTTCCTGAAAAATACACTCTCCAATACACACTAGTTTGCGTTGCACTCATGCTAGTTATTTGTCCTTGATAGGTATATGTATAACCTCTATATGTTCCAGCATCCCAATAAATATTAGTATCGCCACCTGAAGCATTAACCCAAGTTGAATTATCTAATGAGTATTGAACTACACCACCATTAACATCACCTAAAACTGCTGATAGCGTTGCTGTATAAGATGCGTTGTTTCTTATTTCACTAATTGTAAAATTACAAAAATTATCATTACTACCTGTATAAATAGTAGAGCCACCTGCTCCTCTTATAGCTGATCCATATTTTAATAATGGAACTGCTACTGCTGTTGTTTGGTGGTCATAGATTTTAGAACTTACATTAGCAAAATATTTAACATTTAAAGTATCAACATTAATTCTTGCAGAATTTAATGTATCAGAAGTAATACTGTTCGCACTTAAATTTGAAACTTTTGCATCAGTGACAGCATCATCAGCTATTTGTGTTGTACCTACGCCACCTGATTTTATAATTAAATTGCCACTACCATCTGTATCAATAGTGACATCATCTATTTGTATTCTATCTGCATTAAGACTACCTGTTGTAATATCACCAGCAGATATTGCACCAAAAACACCTGAAGCAGAGGTAAGTGTTCCAGCAGCTATATCTCCTGCAACTATAGTATTAGATGCTATATTTGCAGAAACTATTGTAGATGCTGCTATTTCACTTGTTGTAATTGTTCCTGCGACTATTTCTGAAGCTGTGACAGCATTAGCTGCAATACTGTCTTGATTTACTGCATCAGTAGCTATCAGTGCATTTGTGACAGCATCATCTATTATTTTTGCAGTTGTGACAGCATCATCAGCTATTTTGCCACTTGTAATTGATCCATCTTTAATATCACCAGCTACAGTTGGCTCATCTGCAACTGTAAATGTTAGAGTAGCTGCTGATGATTCTGAACCCAATGTATTTAAAGATGTGACACTTGCTACATAGTTTGTGCCTTTTGCAATAAAGTTAAGATCGCAATTTTCTACATCAACAATTCTATTAATTACTTGATTGCCTGAAGAATCTACAACATTTACTCTATATTGATAATTTGGAAAATCTGTTGGTTCATTCCAAGCTAAAAAAGGTCTGCCTGTTGAACTTGAATCAGTATCAGTAAATGCTAATCCTGTTGGTGCTTTAACTGCATAAGCAGATGGTAGGTTAGATAATTCTTCTGTAGGTTCTTGTGCTGGCACTTGCCATGTATATACATCAAAATATTCAATTAAACTTACTGCTACCAATCCATCAGGTTGAAGTTCTAATGCTTCAACTCTACATACTTTTCCTGAAAAACCTAAACCAGCATAAGTTAAATCAACTATATCTCCCACATTTAACTTATACATTTCAGGCGTTCCTAAAAATTGCATTGTTATTTGATTTCTACTTCTAGTTAAAATTGCTTTACCCATGTTATAAGCAATATACGGATCAGTTATAAATGGAAACTCTGCTTTAATTTCTAATACTTCACCACCATCATCAGAGGTGTAATCACTAGCATCAGTGGTTGCAGAATGTAAAACTGTTGCTGTATCTAATTCATATTTTTTATTAGCATTAAAAAACTCAACTATAACCTTATTTGCTTTTTTGTCTTTATTACCATAGTCAACTGTAATACCTGCATCAGCAATTATATGAGCATCAGTAATGCTAAATGATGATGAGCCTGTATCTTCTATTGATAATTCATATTTACCATCTACATAAAGAAAAATACCTCGCATATTAGCAAGCAACTCTTTAGCATTGTCCATTACATTTTTATTACAATCCAAATAGCCGTTGCAAGTAAATCTTTTTACTTTTAATAAATAAGTACCTGTATTAGAAGAATAATCAGCACCAAGCGTTGAGCCAATAAAGACATCATAATTAACACTTTGGTCATAAAACTCATCTCGCCTAACATCTTTAATTTGAACTCCATCTAATATAGTGCTGCCACCTGAATTAGTTAAATCGATTAATTCGCCAACTTTGTTTTGCCACCAATCCCTATTAGCATTTGTGCCTGTTATATTTATATAATCATTACCATTTCCACCATTCCAAGTTATAGCTTTAGAAGAACCATTAAAATATGGTTGGTCAACTTGAACATCACAAGTATTTGCTGCTGTTGCAAATGTAGTAAAGTTTATTTTTGAGGTTGGAATACCTTTACCATATTCATTGTTAATTATGTAATCTTGAAAACATAATGCAGGATTATCTGAATAAGCATAAGTTGTAGCATCTGCAACTCTTTGTGAGCCACTACCACCATTAGTTGAGTCTAATCTTTGGTCATAAACCTTTTTACCTCTAACTTGAACTGTTAATTGTGGAACTCCTGACCAAATACCCTCTTTGTCATAACCAAAATGACAAGCAATATATGCAACACCATTAAGTTTATGATCTGAAGTCCAATTAGGCATAGATGCTACTAGCATTGGATCAGCAGTTTGCGTTGCTGCTCCATGATGTAAGTTCATAACATATCTATATCTTGAAGCTGGATTTGTACCAAACTGTCCAGCACCAGCGTTTACTCCTGTTCCGTTTTGTGAAGCTGTATTTAATGAACCACTACCTGAACCAATTTTATCTGAACCTATATAACCACCATCCCTAAATCTTGCTGAATCAGTTAATGGGTTGCCATCCAATTCAATACTTCTGCCTATAATTTCATCCACTTCGCCTACTGCTAAAGCATAAACCACATATAAATCTCTTGAATCATTACCTGATACATCCATATAGACTATTTGTGTGCCTACTCTCCTAGTTCCATAAATAACAGGCAGCTTACCACCAGCAGAAGTTTTATTGGCTAATATGTCCTGACCTTTTGCAAGCATTTGTCTTGCTTGCATAAAACCCTTAACACCAACAGCTAATGTAGCAATCATTAATGTTTTTGTGACTGCTGAACTTCCTAGAAAAGCACCAACACTTTTAAAAAACTTTAAAACATTTGCCCAAAAAGCCATTACATTCCCCACCTAACATCTTCTTTAACTTGCGTAGCAAATTCCATACCTTTATCACCACTACTAAAAGCCTGTTGTGATTCATCTGAATAATGTCTGCCTTTAGTTAAATTCCAATTTGCCCAATGCGATGAAACTGTAAGTGATAAAGTTGAATTATCTATATTTTCTTGAATAGATACATTTCTTATTTGACCTGTAAAATAATTAATAGCACCAACAATAGCTTCATTTGCATCAAAGTATGCTAAATAAACCTCTACTGTTTTATCTGTAAATGCACCACTTTCAATTAATGATCTTACTTGATTGGTAATATTTGAAAAACCTATATTAATTTCATTAACTTCAAGCTGTCCTGTTTCTGTCGTTGCATCTACTGTTAGAAATGAGCCACCAGCTTCATAAGATTCAGAATTATAGGTCACATTAGAATACCAATCCGTTAATCTAATGGTAGATGATAATTGCAGTTCTACTAAAAAAGCTGTTTTAGTTGCTGTAGAAGATACTTGGGTTTGTAAATCACTTGATAAACTTCTTGGCATTAGGTAATAACCTCTCTAACATCAAATGAAATGGTATATAAACCACTTGGATCAGTTGAGTACACAATTTCATTATTTTGTAAATATACTGTGAATTGTGGTTTATTAACTGTCACTGCTTCATTATCTGCTAGAGTTGCCACCAAACTTGGACTTATAAGAACTGTTAATGCACCACTTCCATCAGAATCTATATCTGATTGCACCATGTAAACTTTTGTATGATTGGCAAACTTAATTAAGTCACCAGCTTTTAATGCACCTGTCTGACTTGCTGCAAAACCATCTAATGCTATTGATCCATCAGCAAGTGAGTGTGAGCCATTAACAAGTATATCTGATTCACCCTTGCCAGCACCTAAATTATCTAGTGGTGCTGCAATAGTAAAGTTTTCAAAAGAACCTTTTTGTTTTTGTAAAAATGCAAAATATGCCTGTGCATTTTCTTGTTTCATAGGTGGCATTTGTACTGTAAATGAAAAGTATTGTGAGCCTATTTGTCTAACCTGTTTTTTGCCTGATAAAGTTTGGTTTAATAGAGTTGGTCTATTATCTTGAAACTGTAATGTTCTAAAATTAACTGTAGTTGGAAATTGACCTGACATTATACAACTCCCATTTTTCCTTGATTGTTCATAGCATTGTTAATAATGCTAGTAATTAAGCCTTTTCTTGATGATAAGAGTTGATCAAAACCTGCTGCATCAACAGTAGAGATATTAAAATTAACTGTCGCACCCATGTTTTGACCTTTAGTATGGTCAATAACTGTTTCATTTGGATGTAATATTGCTGGAAAGCCACCTTTACCATCTATACCACCTGCTCTTGCACCCATGCCTGTATAGCCACCACCTGCAAAACTGCCACCACCACCTGTACCACCTGTAGCACCACCTGATGATGAACTACCTGAAAACAAATCAAAACCACCTAAAAATTTTCTAAATGGATCAACAATTTGTGCTACTACCATTTGCTGTATAGCTACCCTTAATAATTGTTCAACTACATAATCTGCAAAATCTTTAAATGCTAATTTTCCATTTTTAAGACCATCAATAATACTATCCTCAAATTTTTTCATAGAATTTACTGCAACTTGATCTAAAGCATTTGATACTGAATCTGTACCTGTAAGTTTGTTTTTAAATGCTGTTAAAACATTCATAGCATCAAAACCTGTATCAGCAAATTCTTCTAATTCATGATTATAGCTACCTTGCAAATTAGTTAAGTCAGCTAATTCTATTTTAAAACCTCGAATGGTGGTTGATAACTTACTCATTGTGTCATCTAAAGTTCTTTCTTTATTTATTAAATTTACAGTAGCTATAGAGTTATCTATTATTCTTTGTTTTATGTTTTCAAAAATTGCTTCAGCTTCATCATTAAAAAATTTAAAAGGTAAAATTAATGATGCACCAACAGCTAGAAAACCTTGCTCTAACATTGTAAGAGCCAATCTAATACCATCTATAACTATGCCTGTTTTATTACCAAACTCACCAAATGCTTCTGAAAAACTTGCTAACGCTTCAATGGTATTGTTTACAACTGTCACAGCTAAAGCATCAAAACCACCAAACTCCTCTTTTACAGCACCAATTTTATTGGCGATTGTCACTCTTAATTGCTCAAATACAGGTAAAAATCCAATTAATATTTGTGCCTTTATGGTGTTTAATTGTCTGCCTATAACTTCAAGATTGTCATTAAATTGCTCAACTGCTCTTATTGATTTATCACTTAATACTAACCCAAGTTCTTCTGCCCTATCAATAAAGCCATCCATACCTCTTTCTGCTAAATCTTCTAAAGCACCTGTAAGTAATATACCTTGTCTGCCAAATAAATTAGCAAGAGCAGTAGCTTTTTCAGTTTGTGATCCTAGTTGTGAAATACCTATAGCAGTTTCTTCAAGTAATAATGTTGTGCTTTTGTATCTACCCTCATTTGTAGTTAGTTCAACTCCAAGAGATTTAAAAATATCTTTTGTTGTTTTTAAACCTCTTTGTGCATCACCAATACTTCTAGCAAACTTTTCTAATGCTTTATTACCACCCTCAACTGAAGTCCCTGATTCTAAAGCTGCCAAAGCAAATGCTTGAAGTGTATCTGTCGCTATACCTGTCCTAGTTGCTGTTTTACCAATAGCATCAACAAAAGCAAAAGTTTTTTTAACAACAGCAGCTAAAGCTATAACTGTTCCTGTAATAGCAACAGCAAGACCAACCATAACTTTTGCTACAGCAGCACCAGCACTTTTCATTGTTTTTAACTGTTTGCCAACTTTATCAAATGCAGCTTTGGTTTTGTTTACAGCAGTTAATTCAAACTTTATTTTTTTATTTGCCATTATTTCTTCTTTCTTCCACTAATTCAAAATATGCTATCCATCCTTGATATTCATGGACACTAATTTTTTGCAATTCTTCTAAAGTCTTGCCTAGCTTTTCTGCTAGTGCATATTGCGAATATAAATTAGCATCCTCTATTAGTTTTTTTTCGTTTCCTCAATAGGTTCTTGTCCCATTATTTGAGTTGCGACATTAACTAATACTTCTTGATCTACATTATGCAAAAGTGCATTTTTATCATCTAAACCAAAAAGTTTTTCTCCATCAGAATTTAGTGCTTTATAAATTAATACATAAGCCATCATCGTTAGATCATCATTCTTACTCATTTTGTAGAGTTTGGATGTTTCAGCTAGCGTTAATGGCTTTGCATATATTTTTAAGGGTTTATTTTCTTCACCCCATTCAGCAACTTCAATTACTTTTACATCTTGCTCTGCAAAATGCGACTTGGCTCTCTCTATAGCTTTCATCGTTATACTGTAGCTGTTGTAATAGCACCTGTTCCTTGAACAGAAATACTTGCACTTACCATTGAGTCAAATGAACCTGTTATGGTTTTACCTGTCACCAATGCAGTTCCACTGTAAAAAGTATCGCCAGAACTTGAACCCTCTGGATAAAACTTTATTGTGACTGAAGAACCAACAGATAATGCTACTTGACCATTTGTATCAGTTTCATCCCAAAAGCAATCAACTGAACCACTCCAACTTGTTAGTGATACTTGATGTGTTCTTGCAGTATCACCCATTGAAGTATCTTCAATAGTATCAGCAGCTTCATCTAATGAATAAGATGTAATTTCAGCAACAGCATTAGTTCCAACATGAACTGTACCCTCACTTCCTTTATGATTTGCCATTTTTTATTCCTCTTTTTTAGTTTTAGAAGAAGATTTTATTGTTTGGGCTGCTTCTTCTTTCCAACCCTTTTCTTTATAGTAGTCAACCTTTGAGGGATGAGCTTCTATAGAAACTTTGCCATTTGGACTAATCATTTTCATAATTGTTTCCTCGTTAAACTGCTACATCAGGTGCTTGTTCCCTGACATAGTAGTTGGTTAAAAAAATAAGAGATGCTACCCCTAAAGGTTTCTCTCCCTCTGCGTTAAATTCAATTTCTGTACTTTGTAAATAACAATCTTTTGCCAATCCATTTAAAGTTGGATCAGCAGCTATAGCTGCTTCAATCTCTTTTGCTGAAGTATCTATAGTGTCATCAAAATTTGCAGTTGCTTTTACATATATCTCAACTGCCACAGATAAGTTTCTTTCACTTAATCTGTTAGAACCTATAACTGTTGGCTCTGAATCTTCTGATTTTGTATAAATTAATAATGCTGGTGTACCACCACTTTCTAATGGGTAAACTCTACTTTGATAAACCCTACTACCTGTTGTAGTTAAACCTGTAAGAGTTGTACCTATTTCTTCTCTAATTTGTTGTCTTACATGATTTGCCATTATGCTTCCTCTAACTCTAATGCTGTAAAACCTGTTCTATCACTTTGAATAGAAACAACTGTATAACTTTGTGCTGCTTTTAATGTGTTGCCATCAACATCTTTTATTGCTGATACAGCTAATGTATTACCATGAGCAATACTTGGAACATCAATGCTTCTGCAATATGCAATGGGTTGAGCAGCTTCTACATCAACCTCTAAACCATCTTGGTCTATATATTCTTCATTGAGAATAATGTTTATGGTGGTTGAAGTGCCATCATTAGTCCATGTGGCTTCTACACCATGCCCATAATTAATATCCAAATATGCTGCCATATCTTCTTCCGTTTCTAATAAATACTGTGACATTTACTGTGCTTCCAGCAATACTGTCACCATCCCAACATTATCAGGTTGAACTTGCTTTACTAAAAAAGTAGTTTCTGCTGTTAATGTTGAACCATTATTTGTTGTTATAGCATTTACAATTAACCGATCATCTTGTGATATATAGGGAGCATCTGAACTTTTTATCATTGCTCTTGGTTGATAACCCTCTACTGATACTGAATTTCCCTCAATATTAAAAAATTCTTGGTCAATAAGGATATTAATGTTAGTGGAAGCACCACTGTCAATGTCATACCAAGTGTCCATTAATGTAGTTCTTTGATCCCATAAACTATTTTGTGCTTCAAAAAATGTAGCAGATACACCACCTATTTGGTTATCCACATAAGAGTTAAAATCTGCTGCACTTTCTATAGCCATAATTACTTACTTCTTTTTTTTACTTTAGTTTCAGATTTTTCTAAACCAACACTTCTATTAGTTTCTTTTTTTGGCTTGCCTTTATATTCTTCAGCTTTGCCATAGCCAATTAATGTTCTTGCTTCTGAATTTTCAACCTCAATAACATCACCTGACTTAACTCTTTCTTTGTTAGCGACTGTATCTGACAATATTAAAATTTTCATAGTATTTTTACCCTTTGAAGTGGATGCAGGCATTAAGCCTGCACCCTTGTTAGTGTTTAAAACCACTTAATTCTCATTCATTATGAGCCGTGACAGAAACTAACTGCGTGTCTTACATTTGAGTCCATGCTCTGTAATGCAACCACTCTAACTGTTCCTGAAGTGCTGTTTGAATAAGGATCAACTAAAATATCAACCCCACCAAAGAACCCAACTAATAAGTCAGAAAAATTACCAAATACATAGTTGTTAGCAGTCATTTGTGGTGAAACAATAGCTTTATAGCCATTAATTTCATCATTATTAGCAACAAACTGTGCTGTATTAGTAGCTTTTTCAGTAGTTTTTAATGTGCCATAGTTAGTTGGATGCACTATGTAAGCTAAATCGCCCATTAATGCGTTATCCACTCTAACAGCAGTTTCCATAGAAACCATCTCTGCCCATGTTGGAGCAGCAGCACTAGAAAGTGATACTGTGTTGATTCCTGAAGTATTAGTAATACCTGTTGGATTACCTGAACTTCCTGAACCCTCTAAAGCACCATCATCAATCGCAATAGCCATAGATTGTGCTAAATCATTTCTGATTAAGTTTTCAACATCTAAAGAAGATTGGATTAAAAGTTGTCTAGTACAATCTGTGTATGCACCTAATGTTTTAGGTGACATTGTGACTGATCCAATAGTCATTTCAGATTCACCAGCAGCACCACCCTCTGAACTAATAAAAGCAGCAGTTGAAGCAGCACTCTTTCTTGGGATTTTAACATCGCCTGAAAGACCATTTAAAACAGTAGCCATAGGCATAACAGCAGAGTTATTTCTTAATACATCAATAAAATCTCCACCTCTAAAATCTTGACCAATAAGACCAGCATCACTTGATGCGTTTAAATCTCTTTGTGACCAATTTCTTAAAACTTCAGCAGGTAGCATTACGCCTTGTGCTGTTTGTCCGTATTCTCTTTGAGCAGCTTGTGAACACTCAAATTCAAATGCAGCAGCTTCTTGTGCTTTGCGATCTGTTGGATTAGCCATAGCATTAATTGCTCTGATTACACTAAATCTTTTAGTTTCTTCTTTAGTTAAACCAATTTCTGCTGGAGTTTCTAAAGGAACATCGTTAGAAATAGTTTCTAATAATTCTCCTCTAAATTCTTCTACAGAAACACCATCTTTGATAGCTTGATTAGCTAAATCTCTTTTGTTGTGTCTTACGCCAAGATCAATGATCTCTTTAGAATTCTTTTGGAATTCTTTTCTAGCTTCATCGGCACTTTGAGTTCTAACTTCATCAAGATTTATATCATTCTTCTCGTTTTCCATTATTTTTACCTTTGTTTGTAAATTTTGTTTATCTTTAGAACGACCAACTCCAACAAGTCTGCTCTGATCGGCAGGAACACTTACAGAACTAATTTCCATAGGTGTCCATGATGCTCGATAATAAGTTTCATCATCTTTATCTTGTCGTTCCAGCTTATCTACTCTGTAGCCAACACTAATGTTCATTCTTATGCCATCAGCTACATCGTTAAATACTTCACGAGCCAAAGTAGATTTACCAAATCTAACTACTGCTGTTGTCCTTTTAGCAGACTCATCAAGTTTAAATTCTTCTATTACACCAACCTGCTTGGTCATATCATGATCCAAAAGCAATGGTGCTGTTCCTGAAGTCATAAACTCCATGTTTATATCTTCAGATTTGTGTGATAAGACCTCATTTCCAAAAGACCTCATTACAGGTTGCTCTGAACTAACTCCTATTTTTACAGTTCTTTTATCTTCATCAATATATGATGATTTAGATAAGTCAATAGTTCTAAATTTCATTGGCATTTCTACCACTTTTCTTTCTTCACTATCTTTTTCGCTGCTTGCAGCTAATTCTTCGCTTTTATTTTCATCCTCAACCTTTGCGAATTTGACAATATAGCCATCATCATCTTCCTTAACATTGAGGATATGTCTATCTTCCTTTTTCATAGCTTTTTCCTCTTTATTGTTTAATAAAGGATGTATATTTGATTCAATAACTGAACCAAAACTTGTTAAATCGTTATTCTTCATCTTCTTCACCTTGTACTTCAGCAGGTACAGGTTGTTTCTGACCAAATGGTTGAAATGCAGTAGATATGTTGTATAAATCTGCTAATTCTTTTTCTTTTTGGTGTTGTTCAAATATTTCTTCTACATCTTTGCCATAGCTGCTAACAATATCTGAATAAGTAGTAATTCCATTTTGTAAACCAACCACATTAGCCTGCATTTCTTTTAATGGATCAATCCATGAGAAACTTCTTGGTATGTAATTTATAGCAGTTGAAAATTTATCAAATTTTGCTATTGGCAAATTAATATAACCTGTTGACATTGCCATTTCTAACCATGATTTAAAAATAGGATTAACAAAATGGTCTATTACAAACTGCTGATACAGTTGGAACATACTTCTATCTTCTAATGCACCCTGTCTAATAGATGAATAGTTTACTGATGTTAAGTCATTGGTTAATGCGTGATAAGAAATATTTAAACCTGATGCAATACTTCTTAAAACACTTGTAGTAAATGATTCAAATGCAGATGTTGGATGGGTAGGATCAAATGCTTTAAAATCCATGCCAGCAGGTAATTGTTCAAATACTCCTGCTTGTGCGTTCATAGTTGGATTAAATGTATCTTCCATTTCACCATCACCCACATAGCCATCGCCATCGCCAGAAGTTATAAAGCCCATTTTAGAAGCACCAACTCTTGCTGCCACAATTTCTGCTTCATAATAGCCGTTTAGCATTTTCATATTAGCCATTACAGGTGCTATTAATGAAACACCTCTAGTTTGTTCTGCTCTTTGTGGTAGGTAAGCGTGTATTATCTCATCAGCAGGAACTCTAATATATTCTTGTGATGGTCTTGGGTAGGTATTATCAAATGGATGCTTTTTAAAGAGGTGATATGCTATGGGTTTGCCATATTTATTGACCTCAACACCCATTTTAATACTGTTGCCATTTTTATCTGCATTTTGGTTTTTATTTTCATCCAAATGGTCTGCTTCTAAAAATTGAATTTGAAAACCAAATGGTGAATTAGTATTTTTTATCTTTCTTATTAATACCTCGCCATCCCTAAATAAAGTTTCAACAAATATTTTTTGACAATCTAAAAATGTCATTCTTTCATTAATTGTGCAATTACCAATTTGTGACCATTCTTTCCATGCTCTTTCAATGAGCTGGTTAGCAGCAAGGTCTAATGAACCATTGTCATTCCTACTTTTGCTGCTAACTCTTATGCCATGCTTTCCGACCACATTAGATACCATCAGGTTTAAGTATCGTGAGATATATGGATCATTCCGAGCTAACTCTCTTGATCTGTCCCTTAATAATCTTATGTTGTTCTTGATTTCAGCATCAGCACTTGCAGAACTTGTTAAAAAGTCTGCAAAGAGCCTGCCTGTATTTGCACCAGCATAGCTTCTTTTAAATTTTCTTTTTGGTTTATTGTTATTTCCAAATATGTTGTTATACCAAGCCATGTTATGTTAAATCTGTTATGTTTTTGTTTGTAGTTGATCCAAAATTCACCTTAATGGTGTTTCCTGAACCTTGATTGTTTCTAATTCTTGCCATTTTTACTTCTTTTAAATATTCAGCTTTATACCTATCTTTAAAAGTTAGTAATTCATCTACAGACATTCTTGATAAAGACCTACCTGCTATAGACATTGAAGATTGATCCATTGTTGCCCTGTTTTCAATAACTGCTTCTATTGCATCAAGTACAATTTTTGCGTGGCTTCTTACAGCGTTATCTAAAATAGTGCTAAAACCCTCGCCAATTATTACTTCAGCACTATCTGATGCTCTTGTTATGATTGCATCCCATCTATAATCACCTGCTGTTTGCGAAGTGGTGCTAGATGTAGAAATGATGTATTCATCATTACTTTCTGTTGCTGTTAATGTGAAATTAGATGCTGTAGAGCCATCTATTAAATAGAATTTATATTTTAATGAATAAGAAGCTAATGGATAGTCACTAGCTAAATCTGTTCTTTTCCATGCCCAATAGTCACCTTTCTGTAATATTTCAGGGACTATAGTAGGATAATTTGTTGAATCAAATGCGTTGCTCAAACAATAAACCTCGTTTGTAAATTAGATTAATCTACTGTTTAAGTTATGAGCCATTTTATAAATGTCAATATTTAGGATTGAAGTTTATAAATCTTTCCAAGAAGTAGCAAAGTTATTAGATTTAATGCCTTTTTGCTTTAAATATGGATTTTTTTGTTGTTTTTGCTCTATTGGTGCTTTATTTTGTAAAATTCTGCTCTCTATTAAGTCCCAATTTGGATTTAAAATGTAAATAGCAGCAAAGCAGTACACTAAACAGTCTAATGCTTCATTTCTTGGTCTTATTTGCTTCCAAACAAGTGATTTTCTTCCTCTAATCCATTTTGTGACTCTTTTCTCACTTGTAAGCTGTTTAAAATATTCTTCATCAACATCATTTGGGAAATGTAGTGTAGATTCATTAACATCTGTTGATAATCTTGCAAAAATAGCTTCTTTTGCTGAATCTGTGCCAACTCCATATAAAACAGCTTTATTTTTTCCCACATAAGTTGGTTTATTGGCTATTGGCTTGCCTGCAACACTTAAACCCTTGATTGCAAATATTCTTCTAGCCTGTCGTGGTTTAGTAAATTGATAAACGGCATTTGTTGACAATCCACCTGAATCGATAGTGCAACATGATATAGGTATTAATCTTTCTGATTCAGTTTTAAATCTTTTTTTAAGAAAAGCATCTAAATCTGACCAAACATTAGCAGCGTTGGGATCGCCCCAAAATATTCTATGATCTATAACCCATGCTTGATAATCTCTCCCAAATCCTGTAAGAGTGACCTCAATCCTATCTTTCTGCACATCGCACCCTGCAACAATAACTAAAACATCTTCAGGAACTGTAGTATGGTCATAATTTAATCTTCTTTGTAATAAAGTGTCATACTCTACTGCATCACCTTGTTCTTCCCAACTTTCTGCAAGTGAGGTATTTAAGTATGTCTTTAAAGTTTCAGGATTCTTTTTGGCTTCAAGAAAATTAATTGCCATTTCTGCCCATGTTGACCAAACACTATAAAGTTCTGATATATGAAAACCAGCTACATTGCTAGTTTTATTAGTTGCTCTCCACTCTCCGTTTTTAACCATCCATTGTTTTTTAGATTCCTCAATAACTGATCCACATTCTTCACAAGCATAGGCAGCAGTTTCAGGCTTATTTTCTTCCCAAATAACATTTTTCCATTTTAAAACTTGTTTATGGTCACATTCAGGGCATGGCACATAGTAATAGCGTTGATCTGATTCTTCAAAAGCTGATTCAATAACAGACAATCCTTTTATGGTTGGAGTAGAACACATAAATATTTTTCTATTCCAAAATGTCTTGGTTCTAGCAGTTGCAAGTGCAACAGGTGAACCCTCGCTACCAGCACTTAATTCATATCTGTCCACTTCATCAAGTAATAAAATTCTGATTGGTCGTGAACTTAATCCTGAAG
>VTLG01016640.1_pt1 | contig 21737 bp, 31 predicted proteins | sample 4694571 | NCBI WGS metagenome assembly VTLG01 (sample SAMN12604809, study PRJNA352737) | marine metagenome | biome: ENVO:00000447; feature: ENVO:00000209|ENVO:00000569|ENVO:01000036; material: ENVO:00002151; isolation source: viral sequences binned using virsorter ... | reverse complement strand
CTCTTCGGCTGGTTGTCCCTGCTCCTTCGGATCTATGCTTTTGCACTTCATGGTGTTGGTTCTTTCTTGGTTCTGGTTCTGGTTGTGTCGCTCTTTCTCTCCGCGACGTCAGGAGGATCTCACAGTTCCCCTTTCCCGTCAACAACCAATATCAAGAAAGTCTCAGAGGTGCATTTTTCCCCATTTTCCTAGGAGCAGAGCGTCTGCCGTGGCGTGAGTCACACGCAGATTCGGGAACAATTCAGCCGCCATTCTCTTCGTCACGTTCTTGTCTCCACGGGTGAGACAGCCGAGATCCTTCTGCCATCTCTGGGGGCTCACCCTGGTGATGGGAATGCCGAGGGCGATGAGCATGGCCTCGCACTGGCCGAACGATTGACCGAAGGAGAACGCGCTTTTGACTCCCATCTGCGGCGACGAGTGAACGCTCTCCAGGATGGCGTGGACTGGCTCGATGAACTGCGCCTCTCGCAGCGACTGACAGACATCGCTGAGATCGTTCGACAGCTTCACGCACCAAGCCGGGGATCGGTCAGGGACGAACGCAATCGCCCCCGACCGACCTGGATCAACTCCGATCCAAAGCATCAGAACGGGAAGTCATCATCGTCATCGTCAACCTTCGCAGGCTGAGAGGATGGCTCCGAGATCAGCCTCGGCTTCGAGGTCGGCTGAGTGTCTTCGAGCTGGGTCGGCTTGATCGCCCAGGTGACATTGCCGAGGATCGGTCCATCCTCGCCTGCCTCTCGTCTCTCCTTGCCGATGTCTTGCACGATCATCCCGTGCTGGCCGTACTGGTTCTCGTCATCATGCATCAGGATTGATGCGTTGAGATATTTGTTCTTCTCTCCGATGAAGATGGCGCTCTTGTCGATGTCGAGGAGCTTGATCTGCACCCGTAGGATTCCGTTGGTCTTCTTCTGTTCCATTGTCTGTATTGATTATGCCCATGAGGGCGGTTCCATGACGATCCCTCGCTCTACTGAGCCGGGCCATTCGCCAAGAGGCTTGTCGCGAAGCTGCGCCCACTTGTTGATGAGCTCCATATACTTCGCTCGACCTGCAAGGATGCAGTCACGGTCGAGGATGATGTGAGTGGTTTCATATGGCACAGCTGTCTCGACGAAGATGAAGCCGAAGCTCGTCTCCTTCTCAGTCTCTGCGCTCATCAAGTCGCAGTAGAGAGCTGCTTGCACGTGGTATCCGAAGTCGAAGACGGTGCGCTGTAGGCTCCGCTCGTCTCCGATCGAGGAGCAGGTCTTCAGATCCCAGATGGTCTCGCCATCGTCAGGGACCACATCGACCAGGCCGCAGACATCGACTCCGTTGATCGAGCCTGTGACCTCTTGCTCGGCCTTGTAGCCGACATAATTGCCTCCGAGAGCCCTGTGGAGCTCCTCAGTGGCCCTGTGCGCCATCGCAGCGGCAGCAAGGTAGTCTTTCTCGCTGAGAACGATCAAGCCCTCAGCAGTTTTCTGGTCGCGCCACTCCCGAGCCTCCTTCGTCCTGAAGGAATCATACTCTGACACGACAAAGACCTCAGCGGTCTTGTCAGGCTCCAGAGTGATGGCGTGGACTACAGATCCCAGATTCATGGCAGCGGTCGGCTGACTGGCCACCTGGTGCGCCCACTTCCATGGGCTTTTCCCGAACTGCCACAGCAGACTCTTGCTGACGGGTCCGCTGGTGTCCTGTGGTGTAGCCTTCTTGGCGTGATAGTCCCTACTCACTGACGACCTCCTTCCCGTTGATCTCGATGGCATCGTCATCAGACAGCGCCTCCTTGGCGAAGGGATTCGCAGGAGCCGAGCGGGTGAACTGATTGTCGTCCCGAGTGATATGCTCCATGATTTCCGACGACAGAGGCAGCATCTTCGACAGTCGCCTCACGACCGTCTTCTTCGCCATCTCCTCGAAGTCAGTCAGCCATGGGCCGCTCTTGCCTGAGCGTGATCGCTTGCGGATCTTGTCAACGTCATCGCGTGTCATCACGGCTGTCTGACTCTCCCCATTCTTGAGCCGGGCCACAGCGTAGACCGCTTGCAGCTCGCCCCTGGGCGATCGCCAGTCCACCTCATGGCTCACCTCGCCATTGCGCCAGCTGAACTCATCCGCCTCGCAGACCGTCTCGGCCATGATCGAGGTGACATCGCCAGAGCGCCTCATCAGCTCGATCAGTCCCATATAGGAGATGATCACAGTCGCCTCGGTCCCGTAGGGTATCAAGTAGGCTCTGCGACCGTCTGGCTCCAGCCCTGCGGCTGAGAGGTCGAGGAGGCACTTCATCAGGCTGGCCTGAGTGCAGGTCTTCAGCTTCGGCGTCTTCGTGAGAGCCGTGATGGCCACCCTGGCGAAGCGATCGGCTGACAGGTGAGCTGGGAGAGCCTTGGCGAACTGATCGCGCATCTTTTCGCTCGCGATGAGCGTCTTGATTGATTCGCTCATCGTGTGGCGTGGCATTCTGTTCCTACTCTCAGCCGTGCCATGGCTGCGAGCGTCTTCTGGTTCTGTGTCTTGTTCATAGATTCTCTGGTTGACCGAGATCGATCTCTGGCTCCTTGTCCTCTCGGCTGCGCTGCACTATCCAGCAAGATCCTGCCGGGATCACTGTCCTCTCTGACTCGACCAGGTGGTCATAGCAGAGCTGGGCTAGATTGGCTGTGGCCTTTGTTGTCTCATCTGTCGCCTCAGTCGCCTCGGTGACTGCTTGCCACTCATCAAGAGTGACGCTGACAGCCTTGGCTGCTTCCTCATCGCTGCTGTGGTCGGCCCGGATCGCCTGCCACAAGTGTCGCCACTGTTGGAACATCTCCCGAATCGTGGCGCAGGTTGGCAGGAGAGCCTCCTCATCCATGGCCTCGTTGAGTGCGCTGGCGAGGGCAAGAGCGCCGTCCTCTGTCCATGAGGCTTGCGGATCGCCGTGGAAGTGCTGCGCGATTTCCATGGTGGTGAGCACCTTGATCATGCTCGCCTCCCTTCGCTCTGATCAGCTTGGAAGTCTGTGAAGCCTGCCTGATACTGATCCCGCTGCTCCTTGGTCATGTTCACCTGGGTAATCTTGGCGCTTTCGTGAAAGTAGTGAGGCGATCTCGGTCTGCCATTGGCAGCGTCTATCTGTCCTCGGTGATAGGGGCCTCCCTTGCGGAAGTATCCGCCCTTGTCCTGCCTGACCGTCCACTTCTTAGCTGGGTCAATCTCGTTCTGGTCTGCGCTCATGGGGTTGGATGTATCATAGATCCTTCTGTGGTCAATCACGCTTTTCAAGCGGCCTGCCTTCTCCTCTCCTTCTCCCACTCCAGCTCTCCGAGAACCTCCTCCCATGAGAATCGGATGTGATCGTCCTCCCATGGGTCGCCATGCTCTCTCTCGAAGTCATCAGACACGCTGAGATAGATGTGCTCCATGTCGCGCCAGTCGGTCAGGTCGATGGTGACATCAAGCTCCTTCGCCAGAGCCCTCGCCTTCCTGCTGACGCTGGCTGTCTTCGCTGCCTGCTGCTTGAGATGCGAACCAAGCACGACATCGCGGCCTCGTATTCTTGACGGCATCTTGATCCCGCCTGTCGGCTCATAGATCATCCAGGTCTGCCTCACTCTGCGCCTCTTGCCAGAGGACATGTCCTCGAAGGCAACGAGATCCTTGACGATATTGTCGATGAACAAGTCACCTTGAATGAGCTGGAAGTGACACCCGGCATCAACGAGGAACGTCTGCCATGGCTTGACCTGCTTCCTGCCGAACCACTGCGCCAGGGTCGGCCTCTCATTGGTGTCTCGGCTGCAATGGTTGTCTTCTTGATGAAGGCTGAAGCCGAACGCTTCGAGAACAATCATCAGATCCCTGACGCTGGTTCCGGTGGTCGATTGCTTTCCTGACACGGTCCTGATCAGTCGGCTGGCGTCATCTGTCGAGCAGCCTGTGAGGATCGAGATGGCTCCTGGGCCACACCAGCGGTTTCGACCGTGTGGCTTGTGCAGCTTGATTGCCTGCTCGATCAGTCTCTTGTTTGATCGCCTGATGGCGGCTTGAATGGATGGGCTCATGGTGGTGTTGATGGTTCTTTCTTGGTTCAGTCTGGTGAAATTGGATTAGGAGTAGAGCGAGTCGGCGACTTCTGCGAAGTCCTTGCCAGGCGCAGGCTTAACCCAGCCAGAGATGGAAAAAAGCTCGTCCTCCCCTGCATCAGCGAAAATGGCAACAGCGGTTTTGGAAGCGTTCAGGCCAGCCTTGAGGCCGTCCTCATATTCCTTGATGATCTCGATCTCCTCGCCATTAAAGAAAGAGGACTTGGCGAGAGTGATGGCCCCGTTGATTGCTGCGTTGATCATAGTTAAAGACTACTCCAGACCCCCTCTCTGGTCAATAATTATTTTCAAGAGGGGAAAGGCTACGTTTTCAGAGGTCTGAGGACATATGCGCTATCTGTAATAAAAAGCGCATATGCGAATGAAGGCTGGACAAGTCCTTCCCTCTAGTGCCTCAGCTCTTGATGAGCCACGCCTGGGTCAGCGTCTTGTTGCTCGGTCGGCCCTTCAGCTTGCGGCTCTGGTTGACCAGCTCAACCGGGTCGAAGCTCCAGAAGCCGGGTCGGATCTTCCAGTGGACATCCTCACAGCCGGGATAGATTCGGTGCAGTCTGTAACTCTTGCGGCTCTTCAGCCACCTGGCCCTGAAGTAGATCGGCCCCGACTTGGTTCTTTTGACGTAGTATTCTGATGTGGTGTTCTTGCTCATTGCGGCTCCATTATATCATCCGCAATTCTGTTAGATTGGCGAAGAGGTCGAATCAGGCCACATCTCGATCGGTCGGCTCTGCTATGGCAGAACGAAAAAAGTGAAACTTTTCGCTTGGGGCGGGTTTTCTAACAGATCGCCATGTCGATGATCCGCGCCAGATTCGACACGTTCACGGCTCATGTCGATCAGGCCGACATGATCACTCTTCGAGACACTTCGCCATCAAGCAGAGGGCGAGGAACAAGATCGCCATCCACATCACTGTCATCTCCTCTGTGTCGAGCAGCTCTGTCATCATCGCGCTCTTCGCGCATCGGGTCGCAGTTTGTGCAGTGGGCGCTTGCCTCTCTTGTCAACTCTCGTTGAGCCATCCTCATGGCTGGCCTCAAGATGGAAGTCGAGCCAGGTTCCGCCGAGCGGCTTCGGAGGTCTGCCTTGCAGTGAGTGCCATGATGATCCTGCTGGATCGAACTCCTGCTTGTATGTGGGCGAGGTTATCGCAAGGGCGCTGTCGATGTATGTTCTCCCCGTCTTCATATTGAGACGGTCACGGCAGAGTTCGACGCACCAGCTTTCGTGAATGTGTCCCCCCAGGAAGACGCTGGCCTCAGAGCCAACGCTCGCAGCTTTCCTGTTCGAGCTGATGACTCCCTTCGTCACAGGTCCACCTCCTCCGCTGCCATGGTGCCAGTGGATGGCGGTCGAGATCACAGTGGTCTTCGTGACGAAGACTCTGACGATGATCCAGCCGCCGATTCCTCCCTCGATGACGTTCGAGCCGTATTGACGCAGACGCTCACAGACGCGAGCTGTCGGATCTGTCTCGTTGTTCTTGAGGATACTCAGCTCATGGTTCCCTTGCCCCATAAAGACGATGTTCGGAGCGTATGGCTTGAGATAATCAGCGTATCCTGACACGACCGCTCCGATATAATCGGGCTTGTCGTGTTCTGGCTTGATGCCTCCCCTCGATCGACGGGGGTCGTATCTGCCGCTCATCATACACAGCTGATCGCCCAGCTTGATTATGGGAGCGTTCATGTCCACGGCCTCCTTCATATGCTTCGCAGCGAGGTCATTCATGCTGTGAGGATTGTCCCAGTGCTCGTCAGATTGGACCAGGATGGTGAACTTGCTGCCGACCTTGTTCGGGCCGGGGAAGGTAATGATCGGGGTCTTGTCGCGCTTGGCGATCTCGAATCGTTGCTTCATGGGGTCTGCTTCTTGAGTCGAGCCTGTATTCTATCCCATGGACCGAAGAAGAGCGACTCCAGAGCGCGCACGACATTCTCGTCAGGGAATGGCCCTCCTTCGGAGAACGATACGCCTGAGAGGTCGAGAGCAGCGTGGAGCATCTCATGCCGCAGCGTCTCGATCAGCTTCTTCTTCGGCAGAGGCTTGTGGATCGTGATCGTCTTGCGATCGAGTGACCAGAATCCGAAGACATCATCCTCAGACAGATCAGACCTGACTATGCGGATGGAGATCCCCGCCATGCTCACTGTCTTCGGGAGGTCCATACTGGCGAGAGGTCACTTTCTGAGGGACTTGATCAAGCTGACGGCTGTGAGGACACCGACGACGATGCCGACCGCTAGAGAGCTAACCTGGAGCCAGTACTTGACGCCTTCATTCATCGAGGTGGCGAGGGCGGCTCCGCTTGTGGCCGTGCCGACTAGGCCACGGGTGAGGATGTTGATGCATTCAGGCGTCATAACGAATGAGGGCTTCGAGGGCATTCAATTCTACCCTGAGCCGCGTCACTCGTTCAAGCATCTCCTGAGACCTCTTCTTCCTTGCGGCCTCTCCTGAGCCATTCTCGTGGCTCTGTGGGCGTAATTCAACGCCGAGGAAGTCTGCCAGAGCGGTCGCGTACATGCTGGCGAGGTCGGACTGGCCCTCTTCCGATCCGAAGAGATTCCAGTCATCCTGAGACGAGCCGAAGAATGGCTCACAGATGAGGCAAGGACAATTCGGCAGGCGAAGGAACAGGCTCCCTCTCTGGCCGAATCCAATCGACTTGATGCCCCTGTCGCGCTGATTCGGAAACCGCGCACGATGCGCCGACTGGAATGCCTGCGCCAGTTTCCTCCCTTTCGCGCTGGTCTCCCAGAAAAGATACTCGAAGCCTCTCGCGTTCGGGCTCGCAGAGTTGAAGTGGAGCTCGATCGCGCAGTCAGGAGCCTCGACGTTGAGGGCATTGCTCAAGGCCTTCATTGAGACAGGGTAATCGATCCCAGGATATGAGTCGTGAACGTGAACCTTGACGCCTGCGCTGCGTAGGATCGCTGCCAGCATCTCGGCCACAGGCTCATTGTAGTTCCACTCCGATCGCCCTGAGACGCTCACAGCTCCGTTGTCGCCTTCTCTCGAATGGCCGACACAGATGGAGACGGTCTTCATGGATCACTTGCCGATGATGATGGCTCGTCGGTAGCTGTAGTCTGAATGGAATCGTTGACCCTTGCCGATCAGCTCGCCCTCCTGAAAGCGGTAGAGCTCGCCCTCGATCAAGTGGATCGTCGGGGGATCATATAGTGCGCTTCTGTTCGCGCTCGATGCGTCTCGCGATGCGCTCGATCCGCAGCTTGCTAGAAGGAGAACCGTCAGCGGCCAGCCGATCAAGCTCGTCTTCCAGATCGTCAAGGCGTCGATCTCTCTTGCAGCGGATGTATTCGACGAACGCATTCAGAGCAGCGGTCAGGGCTGCGATCACTTGTCCTTGGCCTTGCCGACATTCAACGCCAGAAGGTCGATGATGCTCGCCAGCTTCTTGAGCAGGCCGTCATCCTTCGGTGTCGGAGTCAGGGCTGCAATGGCCGAGGCTGCTGCGATCACGGCAGTGACCACCTGGAGGATGGCCTCCTTGTTTTCTGAAAAGTATTCAATCATGGCATCAGGCGAAGGCTCGGCAGACGAGCTTCCAGTTCGTGTCTGCGTCAGTGAAATCCCAGGTTCCTCCAGCGTCCTTGTTGGCGAAGGTCAGCTTCGTGTGATAAATGAAGAAGACCTTCGTGCTGTTGGCGAATATTGAGAGCCGTCCACTGGCGTGGCTGTTGGTCGTGACATCAATCTCGTCCCCTACGGAGTAGCCATTCTCTGCGCTCTTGCACTTCGCCACCCATTGAAATGACTTCGGAACGGCTCCGAGGCTGTGAGTGAGCTCGACAAGCGTGGCAGATGCTGGGACAGCCTGCTCGCTACTGATGAACTCGGAGCCCAGGATGGAGTTCCCTGCTGGCCCTTGGTTGAGGTTGACCGTCTGAATCGGCCCTCCTGCGTCGATGACTACTTGCTCGATACTCATGTTCTCGTCACTTGCTGTCTGAATTCAATCGTGCCATCAGCGAGATGGATCACTGAGCCGTCTGCTGCCTTGTCGAGCAGAACGTCAAAGTGATAGGTGCCTGCGTCGATCGTTGCGGTCGTCTCGTCTGCGATGGTGATGCTCACGATCCCATTCGCTGGGGTCGGAATGGTTGGGGCCATGTTCAGCGTCAGCGTGTCGCTTGACACAGACGGCCTGAGCATCGCCCTGGCTGAGTGTCCCGTCAGATTCACGACCGCTCCAGCTGCGTCCTTGCAGGTGAAGGTCGCGCTGAAGGTCGCGCCACTGTATGCGTAGAGCTTGGCCATGGATACTTCTATCGGAAAAGGGGAGGTGATGCAAGTCAACTGCCTTCTGCGGCCTCTTCGTTCTGCTCAACCCACTCGTTGAACTCGTCCTCATCAATCAAGGAAGACCGCTCACCTTCAGTGAGGAGATCGCCATCGTCGGAAACGTAGAGGAAAGACTCGCTCTCGTTCTTCGCGTGCAGGTAGAGGTGGCTTGTCGCGTCAGGCTCTGGATCGCTGCCGATATTCTGAGCCCAGAGCTCTCGGCTTCTCTCCTCGGCTCCTGTGGAGGTGTCAAATCTCAGGTATTTCATGCCAGCGTAATTCCATGATATTCGGCCACGTTGGCCTCGACTGCTGCCTCTTGTGCTGAGGTGAAGACACTCTCCCATCCACAGACCTCCGCGATGCTGCCGTCCCAGGGGCCGTAGAGCGAGTAGCTGGCTCCTCCATGGTTGGGCGCTCTTCTTGCACCGATGAAGAATGGAGTCCTCTGCGATGCGAACAGGTTCTTGTTCACGGCCTTGATCTGCTCGTTCCCGTTGACGCGCACGATGTCCCCTTGTCCCCCTGAGAGTGAGGTCTTCCGGTAAGACACGTTGACCAAGTAATCCGTCCCGGCAACGGGCGCGGGAAGAGTGGTGACGAAGTCGTCATTTTGAACGTGCATCCTCCAATGTGCGCCAGGGATGGTCCCTGTTAGCACCTCAATCCCTTGGTTAAATGTTCGTATATCGGACATGACACCTTGAACAACGATGCTGGCCGGATTACATACACAGAGCCATTGCACATCATCATATGTGCTCTCGAACTCGTAATTCGACACCATCAGATCATCAGTTCCGTCATAGACTGGAGCGTCCAACAATGTCCCAGAGCTGATCAGCTTCGGCTGTGCGCTTGCTGTCGCTTGAGTCATGTCCCGGTTGTTCCCTGTCTGATCATACCAGGTCTTGACGAAGCAGTCATCTGCCTCACAGAAAGCCTCCAGAGTCATCGTGCCAGAATAGCTGCCAGAGGTGACCGTGATGGCGCTTCCATATCCCACCTTGCCAGATGCGTCGAAGTCTACATCGACCTCCACGCTTCCCGTTGTCCTTCGCAGCTTGAGGGCTTTCCCGCTGTAAGCCGCTCGCAGCTTTCTCAGGCTGTAGGCCAAGGTGGCAGCAGGAACATCTGTGGCGTCGAGCAGCGGTGTGACGCCAGAGACAGCGTCAGCCACATATTGAGTATTGTCCTGCGGAGTCCTCCTGACCCTGTTGACGAACTCAAGAAAGTCGAGTCTGGGAGGCTGGCCGAGTTCCACCTGGGTCGATCCCTCTCGGATGTCGAGAGTCTCGCCTGATACCAGAGCATCCATGGCGGTCATCGTGCTGAGTGATCCGGTCACTCTGACCTTCGTGCCTCTGAAGCGTGTCGCGCCAGTGTCAGAGGAGGTGAGCTCGATGGAACCTTCGTGTGGAACGTAATTCTGAGCGGCGAGCAGGTTGGCGGCGAAATTGGCAGGAGGTGCGGCGAAGGTGAAGTCAGCTCCTCTGATCAAGGTGTTGTCAGCCGGGATGTCTGATGTGTTCATCATCCACAGCTTCACCTCATCATTCGTCGGTGTCCATATGCCAAAGAGATAAGTAGGAGCACTCGGTATCTCTATCCCAGTATTATTAGTGGAGCCTCTTGAGTATGTCCACTGCACAAGATTCAAAAGATCTAGCCTCCTGTCCTGGTTAAAGTTTGAGGCGGTATCGTTGCCATCAAACCATGAAATGACAGCGGGCGTATATTGGACCATCGAGTAATCGTCAATGGCCCATTGTGGCGGGTCTTGGTCATCCTCAAACCTCACGAATTTCTTCCCGCTAAAACTGGAAAAAGATGTTTGAGCAAAAGCTGTCGTGCCTGCTGGGAAAGTCTGTGTAGTAGTTCCTGATGCAGTACTGCTTCCTGTATTAGCAGCACTGATATTGCGGTTTACGACGATGGGGATTGAGCCCCCACTTATGAATGTGTCAGTTACGTCTAAACCCCATTGCGATCCTTCTGTTGAGCCGTAGGTTGAGGAAAGGTCTGCCCAGCCAGGGTAGACGATAGCTTTTACGGCTTCCGATAACCCTGTAAGGTCGCCGGAGTAGCTTGCGGCTATTTTCAAGGTATCTAGTTGATCATTCGGAAGGAAGTCCACTAGCTCCGGGCCTGAGACTGGCAGGATCTCCACCTTGCCAGTCGATGATGATCCGCTGTCCTGTGTCGTGTATTGAGTCTCTCCTGTGGTTGCCCTTGTGACGAAGGGGACCTTGACTTGAGACACCTCCAGCTCGATCAGCGGCTGGATGTTCATGGCCGTCAGGTCAGTGCTGACTGAGTCGGAGCCAGAGGGAACGGCTGGCACCTGAACGATTGAGATATTATCGAAGAACATGGTGCCAGTCGATCCACCCGTGCGGATGTACATGCTCATCGTTGCAGATGATGCTGTGAAGTAATTCACAGCTGTGCCAGAGGATGGACTGCTGATATCTGTTGACGGCTCGCTTCCTGCGCGGATCTGTAATTGCGTTGCTGTTCCGAATTCGTAGTCTGCCGAAAATTTATACGTCTTTCCTGATACAAGGCCACTTACGCTCTGGACTGCGCCATCGTAGTTCGTAGCAGCCGTCACTTTTAGCCTCCCGCTGTCCCATTCAATCGTTGAGGCTGCATCTCCGCTCTTCGTCCATCCAGAAATATCAGACACAAAGTCCCCATTCGTGACCAGGTTAGGCGACAGCGTGAACATACTTTTCGGCGTTGAGGCGTCAGCTCGGCGCGAGATGTTAAGCGTGGCGTATCCTGTCCCAGAGTAATCGAACCAGAGCATCGTGTCAGGGATCAGCCTGACCAGCTCAGAGATGACATCGCCACAGGTTGATTGACTCAGAGTGATCCTCGGGACGGTGAACGTGGCCGAGATCGTGCCTCTGATCACAGGCGCTCCCAGAGCAATCGCTCTGTCAATCGCGGCTTCCAGGTTGGCCTTCATGCTGGCTCCGTTTGTGAAGTCGCCGAAGACGAACATCGGGCGGGTCGCGCTGTTCCCTTCTCCATCCACCTGGCTCGATGTCATAGGTATCCTGTCGAGCCACCACCATGGCCCAGCGACCTCAACGATGACCGTGGATGAGTTGGCGTCCACCTTCGGGCTGACCCTGATCACATGACCGAAGAAGAATCGATCAGAGTCTCGATATAGGCTGATGGTCTGCCGCAGCTCTGGCAGCGTCGAGGATGCTGCGTAGTCGGCGACCTGATACTCCAGCGTGAGGATGTCAGGCTCCAGTGACCGGAAAGATACCGTTGCAGAGCTGACACCTTGGCTTTCCAAGGTGACGGCTGTGTCAACGAAGCTCTTCCCGCTCTCTCCCTTGAATGTCCACGCTGCCATTTATCTCACAGGTGTCTTTTGCTTCGCCTTCAGGTTCTGAATCTGCGTCTCCATGATTCTCGCCTGATTGGCTTGGATCTCAAGCTGGCCGAGAATCTCCTTCATGGTCTGATTCTGTGCTCCGAATCCTTGATTGAGCTTGATCCCGAGCTGGCTTGTGACCTTGACGAGCTCGCTGAGTTCATCTGTCTGAATCCCATCCTTCAGGATCTCCTGAAGCCTGTTCATCACGCTACTCGGTGCGCCCTCGCCGACTGCTGCGGCTCCTTCCCTCAGAGCGGTCTCAAGAATGTCGAGCTGCTTGCCCATCGACGCTCCAGCGGCAGTGACCTCCTTGGCCTTCGCCGTCATGTCGATCTTCTGGAGGTCGTCTGTTATCGTGTTCGATGTCTGCTCTACTTGCCGTTGAGCTGCTCCGAGGCTCTGCCGAAGGTTGTCTTGTTTCCTGACAAGAGCGTCGAGCTCTTGCCTCATTCCTTGCAAGACATTCGCTGACTCGTCAACAGCTTGGCCAGCTTGTTCCAGAGCCGATTCTTGTGCCTTTGTGGGAGTGAAGCCTCCGATTCCAAGCCTGGTCCCGAGCTTCTCCATCGCCTCTGATTGTCCCTCCAGAGTGGTTTCGTGAACCTGCTCCTGACTTGCCAGCTTCATCCTCTGAGCCTCGATCTCAGCGGTCTGGATTCTCAGCTGCTCAGTGATCTCGATGACTCGCTGCTTCTCTTCGTCCTGCTTTTTCGCGAGTTCGTTGGAAGCCTTCTCCTTCTCCTCCTGGATCTTCCTCTGCTCTTGCTGGACCCTGAGCTGCTCTTCTTCCAGAGTGACATCTTCTCCTCGCAGCCTCTTCAGCGTGAGCTCTGCGTTGATCAGTGCATCAGTCGCACTCAAGGCTCTCTGCTCGCTCTCATCCCTCGCGGCCATCATGGCGACGAATGCCTCCCGCGCTTGGTTGGTCCTCTCGATCGTGGCGGCGAGAGACTTCTCCAAGTCCTCGACGTTCATGTCAGCGATGTCCTCTCCGGTCTTGTGGAGCAGCTTCATCTCCTCGATGAGCTCGCTGGCCTCCTTCTTCGGCTGACGGAATGCTGACACAAGGCCAGCCCCGACCGCGACAGCCAATCCGGCGAGCATCCCCTTCGGGCCGAAGGCAGAGAGGAGCTGCGGACCCTGCTGGCCCAGGATTCGCATGGAGTCGGTCCCCATCTGTGCCTGCACGGCGACATCCTGAAGCTGCATCGCGGCTTGTCCCGCTGCGTAGCTGTTCCGCTTGTTCGCCTTGACGCCAGCGTCTCCCATCTTGGTGGAAGTCTTGGCTGACTCATCCATGGCCTGATCGACCTTCCTGATGCCCTTCACGGCATCATCCAGAGCCTTCTTCTGAAGCTCGGTGTCGATTCTCAGCTTGACCTTGCGTGATGCCATTCGATCAAGGGGATGCGAGGCGACCGATGAGGCTCACCTGGAGGTTGACGCTCACTCCAAGCTGTGACGCGCTGACTGAGGGAGCGCAGTCGTGAAGAGTGATGACGGGATTGTCTGTCGCTGCTGTGGTGAAGGTTGGCACTCCGCTGCCAGTGCTGGCGCTCCAGGATGTATACACAGCCGGATCAGTGGCGTCTGCGCTGCCTGCGACCGTTGTGGAGGTCCAGACTCCGCTTGCCGTGCCAGAGAACTCGCCAGAGTTTGCGTAATATTCGAGTTTCGCTGTGGTCGCGTTCGCCATGAAAAGACGCTTCCGGGGATAGGTTTCGGCTATCTCAAAAGTGTCATAGATATGCGTCCCCGTCCCGGTCTCCTGCAAGACGCCTGTCGCATTCGGGCTCAGTGAGCCTGCGACCGTCACCTTGTTGATCCTCTTCGCGATCTTCGCCGTGTTCTGCTGAGAGTATGCGTCCGCAAGGGCGCTCTGGAGGTCTATGATGAACTGCGTGGCCAGGTCGATCGTCGAGAACTCACGCGACGAGCTGAAGCTCGCTGTGGTCAGACTGCCTCCGCGAAAGAACTGCCTGCCTTCCCTGGCTCCGATGTAATTGACTACCTGCGGCGATCCGCTGGAGGTTATGCTGAGGCCGCTCGTCTCAGATGATACAAGTCCACCACCCGCCAAGAACAGCGGAGAGTGTGAGCTGCTTGGGATGGTAAGCTCGCAGATCATTGTCCATTTTCATCGCCTAGACTATTCCTACCGCGAACAGCGCATCAGCTGCTCCGCTTGTGATGTCTCTGGTCGAGGAAACTTGCAGCGGCCCGTTCAAGTTCACATCTGTTCCGAATGCGAAGTCTGACGAGATCAAGGTCGCCTTGTCAGCGGTGAATGAGACCGATCCAGTCGTCCCGGTGATGCTGAGGGCGGCTGTGTATAGATCACTGCCTGGAGCGATCGGCACCATGTTGGTCAGGATGTTCGTCGGGAAATAGTAGTTGATGGGCGACCAGCTGGCTGTGAAGCCTACCTCTTGCAGCCTCATGTCGATCGTTCCGATGGCGTCAGCCACGACCGGAGCGAGAGTCAGATCGAAGTCAATCGTGAAGCCGTCTGTGGACACATGAGTCGCTCCGAGGAATGTCGCAGAGGTGTATTCCGATGCCTTGATCTTCGACGGGTCGAATGATGTTCCGAAGGTCTGAGTCCCTTCGGCGTATTCATAGTAAGAAGCAGCCAGATCAGGCTCTGAGCTATTCTTGACGATGCCAGTGAACTCGACCTCTCCGAGAGCTGTGGTCCCGGCTCCCAGGGTGAGAGACGGCATCCGAGTCACTGCTGCGTTCTTGATCGTCAGCTTGTTCTTCAGCGTCTTGATCTCAAGGGTCGTGTCGGTGCTGCCGTAGATCGACGAGCCGAGGGCTGTCGATGCGTATGGGAAGAGCTTGCCCAGAGGAGCAGACTCGATCTCTCCGACAGGAGTGAAAGAGACTCGGATCTGTGCGTCAGTCTTGGCTCTGCCGACGATTCCGAAGGCGTCAGTCTCCTTGTCAAAGCTGCTATTCTCGAAGGTGACGCTCACGTTGCCCTTCGTCCAGAAGACCTCAGAATCGAAGGTGATCTGAGCAGGCCCTCTGAGGATTGTGGTTCTGTCGATTGTTGCCATGTTAGGATCTAGTTGGGGCCGTTGGGTCGAGGACCACTGGCAGGTTGAAGGATATTGTCTGAATCAGGCTGGAGTCATCATTCGACTGCTCCATGCTCTCAAATGATAGAACACCATTCGCGAGGTCAACGCCAGCAGAATCCTGTGGCGAGGTGTGATGGAGGAGGCGACAGCAAGCCTCAGCGACCTCTGTGCAAGACACGAATCTCGGCTTCGTTCTCCATACCTGGGGCTGCTCGACGACTGTGACAGTGAAAACGCATTCCGTCAGGTCTGGCCCTGGGCTCTCGTTGTCAGTGGAGGCCGATGTGAAAGCGACAAGGATGAAGCAGCCATGACTTCTCCCGCTGGCCCGAGCGATCTCGTCGATGATGTCCTTGCTGTCTTCTTCGACGACAGGGATCACAGGCGAGGTAGAGACGAAGGTCGATTCCTTGAGAGTGGTCGCGATGGATGCGACGATGTCCCTGATGCGGCTCATCAGAAGCTGGTGTAATTGTAGCTTTTCTGTCCGCTGTATCTGAATGACGAGCCGCCAGAGGGATTCTCGAAGCCAGCAGCTCCAAGGTCGTCGGCGTCTGCGTTATTGTTGGCGAGGTCGTCGAGGTATCCCTCGGCCTCTTCCACTGCTTGCCTCCGGTCTTCGCCGTTGTATTCGGCCAGAGACGGGAAGGAGTCAGTGAGGAGCCTTCTCGTCAGAGCGTAGGCGTGGCGCAGTGAACCAGGTGGAACGTATCGCCCCGAATCGATCACGCTCACCATGCCTCTCTTTCTGCGCCCAGAATTGACGCGAGAGGTGATCTCCTGAGCGACTTGCTCAAGGAGTTCTTCGATCTTGGCGTCAGGCGTTGGGCTCTCCTCGATGAGAGCCTCCACCTCAGCAGCGACGAGGCGCTCCTTAAGCTTGTCTGCTGTGAGCTGAGTCCAAGCCATGCGAAGAAAACAGCCCTCCCCCGGATAGTTCCAAGGGAGGGCCGCGCTATGAGTTAGCTGAGGATGGCACCAACGTGCTCAGGAGAGATGACGCTGGCTCCGAAGCAGGCACGAACATGATAAGTGTTCATGTCGTATCCGGGCCACTTGACAAGCTCAAGGGAGATCCCAGAGCGCGGATCAGTCACGACCTCGCGACCGAGGGCTTGATCCCCGTCACGGGGAGCCTCGGGGAGACGAGTGGCGAGACAGATCGCATCCTGAGAGAATCCGAGGAGTCGAACAGTGTCGGCGATCACGGTGATCGTGTCGTTGTCTGCGACTGTCTCCTCCAAGCCAGGAGCGTTGAGAGTGAGAGTGGTCGAGGTAGCTGCGGCCACGCCATAGTTGTGGCTTCCGATCGTGACGATGTCCCCGGCGATGATGGTGCCAGATCCGCTGTCGATGGTCAGCTCGGTGGTCCCGGCAGCATATCCAGATCCATTGTTCACCCTGAATCCAGTGGCTCCAGAGTCGGCGACAGAAGACACCTGTGCGCTCTCCTTGACGGAAAATCCGAGAAGGTTGAGCAGCTCACCATCTCGCAGGGTGGCATTGTCGCCAGCCTGGTTGACGTTCGTGAGCTCAGTCTGCTTTCTGAGAGCGGCTCCCTCGACGGTGTCGAGGATCAAGCTCCTGTTCGTCAGAGGTGCTCCATTGTCGTCGAGGATCTTCTTCAGATCGGCGATGACTTGGAAGTTGCTGCTGAACGGAGTGCTGGCAGCTGATCCCGTTGCGCGGGAAATCTCCTTGGCTGCTACGTCATAGACCTGAGCCTCCATCTCGTTCACCAGAGTCCTGATCGCCTGAGCGATCTGAGCCTGACGGATGTTGAGGAAGCCCGGCCCCTGATCGACAGCATACTCTTCCTCTCCAGTCCAGGAGAACGGAGCGAAACGCTGCTTCTGGATGGTGATGGCTGCGTTCGTGATGGTCTGATCTGCTGCACTTGGAGCGGTCATGGATGGGCTGATGTCGCCAGCTGCCGAGTTCTTCGGAGCGATGAATGAGCGAACGGTCTGCCCTTCCGCGACACGGTCGGCGGTGGCGTCACGGGTGACGGATGAAAGGAAGCCAGTCAGCTCCCTTGAGACTACGTCCAGAGCCACATAGGCGTCTGGGATGAGATTGGTCAATGTGTTGGCCATGATTTCTGTGGATGGTTATTTCGATTTTGGGTCACTGATAACAATGACTTGAGCGTCTTCGAGCTCACTGCGCTTCTCGTCAGAGAGAGCCTTGAACTCAGAGAGAGTGATGATCGGCCTGCCTGCTTCGTTCACAGGAAGCGCGGCCTTTTTCGGTGCAGCCTTCTTGGCTGCGGATTTCTTACTGGCTGACATCGTCCACGATGGTTCCGCCAGCCTTCACGAAGGCGAGCTTCTCGGCACCCTTGAGGGCGTCGAACTCAGAGCGCGGGATCTCCTTGCTCATCTCGCGAGCCTCGGCCCGACCAGCCAGGATTGTCGTCCCGTCAAGAACGGGAGCGGCCTGCATGGACGCAAGAACCTTGGCGCTCTCTGGCTTGTCGATGATCGACTGCTTCCAGAAGGCGCGAGCCTCTTCGTCCTGGGGAGCGATGCGGCCAGCGGCGACAGCGTCCTCGACAGCGGCCTCAGCGGCTGCTTCAGAGGAGGCACTGAGCTTCTCCATGGCTGCGTCATATTCTTCCTTGAGCTTCGCGTGGGCGATCTTCAGCTCGGCAAGCTCTTCCTCAACGGAAACCTTCTCGATCTCCATCTCTTCCTGAGCCTGCACGTTCGACGTCTCGATCTCTTCTGCCTTCTCCACCTTCTCCTTGAGTTCGTCAAGGGCGGCTTTGGCAACGACGAGAGCCTCCTCTTCTTTCGTGTCTGGGCTGATGAGCCCGAGTTCTACCAGATGTTCCATGTCGGAATGATTTTGTGAATTGCATGCGGCGATGCGAGGGATGTCCTCGAACGCCGGGTCATTGACTAGACTGCCAACCTCGCCACGCTTTGGCAAGCCGAAAGGTATGCCGTCCCTAACTAGGAACGAGGGCGAAAAGTAGCTGTAGTCCTTCCCCTCGATTGCCTCCCGTCCTGCCTTCGTCCATTCGATGTCAAGCATCAGGCCGACGCCGTCCTCATACCTGAACTCAAGAGGGATGAATGAGGCAGCTCCCTTCTCATGGTCGAATCCTCCGAAGGGCCTCACGTTGCTCTCCTTCCGCTTGTCCAGATCCTCGGCAAAGGAGGCCAGCACTCGCGGATCTACCGTCACGGTGATGGTCTGAGGCTTGCCGTCTACGCTTGCCGTGATGGTGTGCTCACCTTCCGGCATGAAGACGATCGAAGGCTGCTCAACGTCGAGCGACTGAGTGAAGGCTGATCTGACAATCATGCCTTTCCTTGTAAGGGATCGGAGGATGTTCTGCAAGATCATATCAGCTGCCATCTCCTTCCAGGTGGTCCGCAATCACTCCCATTGCCGCAAAAGCGAACTGAGGAAGGAACTTGTTCTCTGTCGGGAGAGCTGCTGGCCACTTCTTTTGCTTCACGCTCCGCTTCAGGACGAAGACCGTCTTGATCCCTCCCTCGTTCGTATTCATGGCGAGCCTCAGCTTTCCGCTCCAGTGTCCAACCATGAACAAAGGCGCGACCGTTTGGCTGAATGTCTTGGCCGTGAGGCCGTGAGCTTGAGGAATGACCGGGATCGTCAGCATCCTCTTCCGTTTCGCCTTGATCGTTCCTCCGGTCACCTTGTGCGCGAAGCCGATCGTCGAGTTGACGAATTCTGCCTTTTTGGCTGTCGGCTTGAGCTGCTTCCAGCCTGACTCGACGAGCCGCCACCACTGCGTTGACCTTCTTCCTGGGCCGTGAGTCGGAAGGGACTTGTTGACCCAGAGACGGTCTCCCTTCTCCGAGTAGTATTTCCTGATGCCGTCCAGAGCGGCGAGAGAGCCAGCTGAGACCGCTGTTTTCCTCACCTTCGCGCTCATCAGGCTCAGGTAGTCCTTCGTGACCTGATCCAGTCCTTCGCCGTAGATCCTGATGGAGATGTTTGGGCTGTATCCCATGGTCAACGCTTGAGCTGCCTCACCATGGCTCTGCCCATCTCTCTCTCAAGAGGATCGGCCAGTGCGTCGATGTTCATGGTCTCCATCAGAAGAGGTGTCTGCGTGACGGCGACCTCGACCTCTCTGGCGAACCTCTCGGCATCATATCGCAGGCTCTTGTCGATCAGGTCGGCAAGGACAGCATCGAGCGGCTCCAGTAGTTGCCGTGCGACAGTCGAGAGCTCTGCGTTAGTCATTCAGCTGGCTCCGGGCGAGGGATAACATCGAGACCGATGCACACCTTCGGCGGGAGAGGAGTGACCTCAGCGTGAGCCTGAACGCTGACAGCTGGGTCGGTGAATGGGATAGGAAGACTGCCGCCGAGCCCAGCAGATCCGCAGGAGGCGAAGAGTGAGCAGGCAGCGATGGCGCTGATTGTGATAAGTATGTTTTTCATGGTTGTCTGTATTGTGTCTGAGATCATTCGTCAGCCCCTTCGAGCTCGGCCACCTTGCGCTCGGCCCAGGCTCGGCCTTCGTCGCCTCCCCAGCCATGCCACGCTTGCCAGCCTTTCCCCTTCTCGTCCCATGTCGATCCTTGCTTATCCACCTCATGCCGGGCGAACCATGCCACCATCGTCCTGACGGTAGTCGGCGACAGCGTCACTCTGTTGGCGAGATCCCTGGCTCGGGCGATGCCGACCGCTGTCATGCCTCTCTGGCTGACTGGCTTCTCGCGTCGAACGTCCAGAGCTCGGCGAGCATTCTGAGCCATCTCCTCGGTCGGCCTGAGATCGACCTCCTTCCTGACGGCCTCCAGATCGAACACCTCAGACATCGAGCCAGCCTCTGCGCTCTCCGGTGGCTGTTCGTGAGAATAGCCCAGCTCTGTCATCTTGAGGTGGTCCTCGAAGGTCTCGGCGAGGTAGCCCTTGCCTGCTGAGTCATACATCATATGAGCAGTGAAGTCCTCCTCCTCCTCAACGTCCTCCATCGGGCTCCCGATGATCTCGTCATCAGGCTCAGGGAGCGGGATGCCCAGCTCGCTGTATGCCCACTTCCTCGGCATCGAGAGACCACTATCGAGGAGGATCTTCATCGTCTCAGCCAGCTCCTTCTTGTCCTTGGCGACCGGGATCTCAAGGTTGATCGTCGGCATATCTTCGTGACTGATGTCGCGGCCATGGTTGTGGTGGAGGATCGCAGGGACGAGCTGAGTGGTGAGGATGCTGCTCACCCAGGATGCGACACTGTTGAGGATGTCGCCTCTGACTGAGTAGTGAACGTCTCCCAGAGCCCTGCTGCCTGTGCCTGTGTTGTCGCTGGTGAGCGACTGGCCGAGGAGTAGGATGTCGCAGGCCTTGTCAGCGACCTCCATCATGTGGCTCTGTGGAAGCGACTCGCCTGAGCTCTTGACGCCTTCGTGCAGGTTGAGCTCCACGCCTGGCCCGGTCACAGCCCAGCCGCTGGAGCCGATGTCAGAGAGCATTTTCTCGGCCTTGTCCATGGCCTCGTCTGATCCATCAGTCTCAACGTGCCGCCATGGGACTCCGAACAGCTGACCGTATTGCATCAGCCAGCCGAGACCGTAGACGCTCGCGAGCCAATACTTCGAGAGGGCTCGAAGGTTTGCAGCGTGGATCGGATGAAGACCGCCCTGTGTCCACTGGCCGATCAGGAAGCGATATTCGGGGAAGTCCTTCATGTCTGACCGATAGGAGCCATCCTCGCAGAGCATGAGCCTGTCAACGCTGTCGCGATCGTTGGGATACGCCAGGAACTTGGCAGGGACCGGAGCATATGCGCGAGGCGCAATCATTCCATGGTCATAATGCCAGACGACCTCCAGCACGGCGGTCCCCTTGATGTAAGCATCGACCAGAGCCCTGATGGCTCCCTTGAGGTCGAGCTCCCAATGTCCCGGCTTCGGCGCAGCGCATTCGAGCGAACGGCTGACCATCTCCTGCATGAGCTTCGCGTTCTCGGTCGGCTCTTCTTGTCCCTCCTGGATCGATGGCTCGATCGTGATCGGGAGCTTCGCGATGCTTCCGGCGACCTCGTTGATCGCCTTCCTCAGCCGTGGCCAGGTGTCAAGCATGAGCCTGAAGAGGCGATCCTGATCTTCCAGCTGGCCGTTCCTGACGTTCCGCAGGATGAACTTCACCTGGTCAGGCGTTACGTTCTGCAAGTCAGTGTCAGCCACTCGATAGCTCGACGGCATTGGATACGGTCCTCGCGTGGAATATCCGGTCATAGCTTCTTTCTATCAGATCGGTGATGCTTTGCAATAGTCGGCTGATGATCAGATCGAGCCGAAGCCTGTGATCGGCCTGACCTTGAACTCGTTCGATCCTGTCTTCGTCTTGAGGTCGCCTGTGACGGCCCCGGTGAGACGCGAGCCGCAAGCGATGCAGCCGAGCAGAGCGTCAGCCCGGTCGGGCGAATTGATGCCGAAGCGAGCCATCTTGTCCTTCTGCTCGACTCTCAGCTTGCCGTTGCTCGTCCATTCGCTCTTGCGGCTGCTGATCTGCTGGAAGGTGACCTGATCGAGCTGACCGACAGAGATCCGGCCTCGCTCGATCTCCCTGACTCCAACGTGCCAGACCTCGCCGATCAGGTTGGCATACTCGTCGGGAAGCGTGGACGGCTTTCCCCCATGGAAGCGGTTGATCGGCCAGCCCATCTCATGGAGCTGGTCAACCATGACCGTGCCAAGGCCGTCAGCATCCCCCCAGATGGCCCCAGGAGCCAGCCTGTGCTCGTCGAACAGGTGGGCGAAGGTTCGACACGCCTGAACGGTGTCGGCCTCTCTCCACGCTCTGACGATCTCGGCATGGTTCCCTCTGCGGATCGCCAGCACGTTCTCGTCCCGGCCTGCCGCGAAGTCG
>VTLG01012368.1_pt1 | contig 21738 bp, 17 predicted proteins | sample 4694571 | NCBI WGS metagenome assembly VTLG01 (sample SAMN12604809, study PRJNA352737) | marine metagenome | biome: ENVO:00000447; feature: ENVO:00000209|ENVO:00000569|ENVO:01000036; material: ENVO:00002151; isolation source: viral sequences binned using virsorter ... | reverse complement strand
CCGTAGCTGCATCTGATAAGCTAGATGTGTATGGTGAAGTATCATTCATTACTGATGAAGATGCTGATAACGCATACGGCACCAAAATAGGTGCTAAATATAACTTCTAATGAAGTATTTAGAATCCCCATGGATGGTAGTTATACTACTCATGGGGTTCTTTATTTTTGTAGAGGGTTTACATATGACTGAACATCAGCATTGTAGATCCTGTCCACCATGCCAATTGGAGGAATACTAATGGCACATCAAAGTAATAAAGTAACAGCTTCTGTTACATCATTCTCACCTGCACCAGTAGATATTAAAGATCCTGTGGACAATGCTCCCAGTGATGTTCAACCTCCTGGTGTAGATGAGGAAGTAGATTACAATTCTTTAGAAGAAGCTCTAATGAGTTGAATAGGAAGAGAGGCACCTCAGAGTCGGACCTCTCTTTCATTGGCTTTTGCCCTCCAAGGAGGATACCATTAGCCGTCTAGACGGTGGGGATAGACCCGCAAAAAAACGATCAAAAAATTTTACCGGTAAGAGAGTTAATATAATTTATCCCATATAAATGGCACATCAAGACAATAATAACAACACCTCCCTTACCTGGGGTGGTGTTGAGGCTAATAAAGGTACTCCCGATGCAGCGACCACGAAGCAAAGGAGAGAACTATATCTGAAGCTATTTAGTGGAGAACTATTCAAAGGGTTCCAACGCAACACAATTGCAAGGGATCTAATTACCAAGCGTACCCTGAAGAACGGCAAATCTTTGCAGTTCATCTTCACGGGTCGTACAAATAGTGAGTATCATGTCCCAGGACAGAACATACTAGGTAACACTGATGGTGCTCCTCCAGTAGCTCAGAAGACAATCGAATGTGATGACCTATTAATCAGTTCAGCATTCGTATATGAATTAGATGAGGTACTTTCTCACTTCGATTTAAGGGGAGAGATCTCAAGAAAGATCGGTTATGCACTAGCCGAAAACTATGACCGTAGAATCTTCCGTGCTGTCACTAAAGCTGCACGTGAAGCATCACCTATTCAGAAGACAAACTTCATAGAACCGGGTGGAACACAGATCCGTGTTGGTACAACTGATCAAGCTAACAATGCTTACGATGCCGAGAAGCTCGTGGACGCTTTCTATGATGCCGCGGCAGCTTTAGATGAGAAAGGTGTCTCAACAGATGGTCGTGTAGGTGTACTTAACCCGCGCCAATACTATGAACTTATCCAAAAGGTAGGTGAAAATGGTCTAATCAACCGTGATGAGCAAGGTGAAGCTCGTCAAAGAGGAAATGGAATCGTTGAAATTGCAGGCATCAAGATCTACAAGTCAATGAACATTCCATTCTTCGGTAGGTTCGGTACCAAGTATGGTGCTGCTGATGCTACCACACCTGGCGTAACTGATCCTGGTAACACAGGTTCCTTCGTCAGCCCAGACATGGGTAACCAGGCAGAGAGCGCTTCCGGTGCTCCTGATGGACAACGCACAGTTAACGACTACGGTGAAGGTTCTAAGTTCGACAACTCTTGTGGACTTATCTTCCAGAAAGAAGCCGTTGGTTGTGTAGAGGCAATCGGACCTCAAGTACAAGTTACTTCAGGTGATGTATCCGTGATTTATCAGGGAGATGTCATTTTAGGTAGGTTGGCTATGGGAGCCGCTCCTCTTAACCCAGCTGCTGCTGTAGAATTAGTAGCAGGTACAGCCTGCCTCTCAGGTTCTACTGCTCCATTCTAATATTATTCACATAAGGGGGGTTCTCACGACCCCCTTTTTTTTATTCACATTTCTTTATGGCTACCACGACTGACACCGATACCGAACTATCCGCAGTGAATTCAATCCTGGGAGCTATCGGTCAATCCCCCATCACAACTCTCAATTATGAGAACCCTGAAATATCTTTCATCTACAACATTTTAACGGAAGTTAACAAAGATGTGCAGAACGAAGGATGGCATTTCAATACTGAATATCATGTAAAAGTTACACCTGATGCTAATAAAAATGTAACGTTACCTCCTAAAACTTTAAGATATGATTTTTATGATCAATCAAATAATAAGACAAAAGATGTTGTTATTAGGGATGGAAAACTTTATGATTTGGTTAGCCATACTAATGAATTCACCGGCGATGTTTACTTAGATGTTGTAACATTATATGCATTCACAGATCTACCTAATCCATTCCAAAGATATATAACCTATAGAGCAGCGGCAAGAGCTGCAACCCAATTAGTTTCAAACCCTCAATTGGTTCAACTCTTACAACAACAAGAAGCCTCAGCTAGAGCTACTTGTATGGAGTATGAGTGCAACCAAGGTGATCATAATTATTTTGGATTTGCTCATAAGACTAATTATAGGTCGTATAAACCTACCGCAGTATTGGCACGCTAATGGCAACAATTACACAAACAATACCATCATATATTAAAGGTATATCACAACAACCAGATACCTTAAAAACACCAGGCCAAGTTAATGTAGCTAAGAATGTCATACCTGATGTAACAGAAGGTTTGATGAAAAGACCTGGTGGTTATTTAGTATCTTCTTTAAGTGATGGTTCAAAGAATTCAGTTACTATCGGTAGATGGTTTAGTTACTACCGTGATGAGAATGAGCAGTATATAGGACAGATTGATAGAACAGGTGCTGTAAGGATATGGAGCTGTCTTGATGGTACAGAACAAACAGTTAATTATGACTCAGGTGCTACAGAAGCTGCATTAAAACTGTATCTAAATCATTATGCTGATGATGATCTACAAGTATTAACTCTAAATGATGTTACTTATGTAACTAATCGAGCAGAGAAATACAATGATGGTAGTACTCATATGAAAACTACTGTATTAAAAGACGCTGCTAAAACTGCTGCAAGAGATCCAGAAGCTTATTTTGAATTGAAAAAAATAGCTTACGCTAATCAGTACTCAGTAAATATATATGATAATGATACTGAAACATCTATATATACTGCTACTAGGATAAAGGTACAAAGAACACATGATAGCAGCAATGGTTGTAATAGTTCAGGTGTACTAAGTGGCTTACCAACAGGTGGTTACATATGTGCAGATGGATCAGGCAGTGGTGGTGTTAATACTAGCCCACACCAAGACGCTTACTGCCCTAACGTAGATACACAGATATTCTCTCTTTCACATGGAGACACTGGAGACTCTGAAGATGCTAATGGTCAGTCCTGGACTGTTGATGTGACTATTAGTGGCGGCGGCGCTCAAGCTGATAGGAAGGATTTATACTTCCGTATAGCTACTATAGGTCAATCAGTACCTCAAGGTGGTTCAGCTACTAACCCTGACTACAGGTGTCGATACACTACAACACATGATCTACTGTATGGTGGAGAAGGTTGGAGAACAGGTGATTGGTTCTATGTCTATATGAAGAATGCTAGGTATAAAGTAACAGTACTTGAGCATAGTATATCTAAAGTTAGAGGTAACTTAGCAGCAGCTAGACCTTCACCTACACCATTTGACAATGAAACTACTATCACTACTGAGAGTATATTAGGAGCATTAGAAACTGAGATCATTGCAGGCGGTACATTTACTGATTCAGATATTGAATTAATAGGTAATGGGTTACATGTCAGTAGATCTTCTGGTGTATTTAATGCAAACTCACCAGCACCTGATCTTATTAACGTGTTAACATCTGAAGTTAATACCATTGATGATCTACCTAACCAATGTAAACATGGTTATATTGTTAAAATTGCTAACAGTGTAGAAGATGAAGATGACTGGTATGTACAATTTAAAGGTCATAACAATAAAGATGGTTCAGGTGTATGGGAAGAATGTAGAGCCCCTGATATTGAACATAAATTAGATGCTGAAACATTACCGATAAAAATAACTAGAGAATCGGCTGGAGTTTTTAAAGTAAATCACTGTACATATGAGAATGCTTTAGTAGGGGATGAAACAACAAACCCATGGCCTAGTTTTGTAAATAAAAAAATTCGGAAGATGATCTTCTTTAGAAACAGGGTATGTTTCATGAGTGATGAAAATATCATCATGTCAAGACCAGGTCTTGCGACTTTTGATTTCTTCAACAAAACTGCTTTAACATTCAGCAACGTTGACCCAATTGATTTGTCTGTTGGATCAGATAAACCTGCTGTAATTTATGATGCAATTCAAGTTAACACTGGACTCATCCTGTTTACTAAAACTCAACAGTTTATGTTGACAACAGATAGTGATATATTGAGTCCTAATACTGCTAAAATAAATTCACTTGCTAGTTATAATTTTAACTCTCAAACTAATCCAATTTCATTAGGTACAACTATAGGTTGGTTAGATAATGCAGGTAAGAATTCACGTTTCTTTGAAATGCAACGCACGATGAGAGAAGGTGAACCTGATGTAGTAGAGCAAAGTAAACTTGTCTCAGGTTTGTTTACGAAAGATTTAAGATTAATATCAAACTCAAGAGAGAATGGTATTGTTTTCTTTAGTGAAAAGGATAAAAGTACTCTATATTGTTATAGGTATTTTAATTCAGAAGAGAAACGTATACAAGCTGCATGGTTTACTTGGGAAATTCCAGGAGACATACAACATCACTGTGTATTAGATGATGCTTTATTCGTGGTTACACGTAATAATAGTAAAGATCAGTTGTTGAGATATTCTATTAAAAAGATTGATGCAACACCAACTGTAGTTGAAGATCAGTTTACATCTGATACAACAGATGATGTAACATATAGACTTCATTTAGATCATGTTAGCAATGTTAACGTGACGACTAATCAGATATATAATGCAACAACTAAAAAGTCTACATTTACTAAACCTGCTGGATATGAAGCTGCTACTAAAACACTCGTAGCTTACGATGTTACAAGTGGTGATCATTATCCAGATATAGGTAGGTATGCTACAGCAACTATTGACAGTGGTAATGTTGTACTAGATGGTAATTGGTCTAGAAGAATAAATCAAGTTACTATAACTAATGCTGGTAGTGGCTACACTTCAGCACCTACTGTTACTATTACACCAGCTGCATGGCAAGCAACTACTGCCTATAAAGTAAAGGATATGGTAACAAACGATAGTGGTAAAGTATATGTATGTGATACTGCTGGTACTTCAGCTGGCTCAGGTGGACCTACTGGTACAGGAGCAAATATAACAGATGGTTCTACTCAATGGGACTATGTTACTATTGGAGACGCAACTGCTACCGCTACGATTTCTGACGGAAAAATTACAGCCATAAATATAACTGATAATGGTTATAATTATACTGTAAGAGACGAAGCTAATCCTATTGAACCTGTAATTACTATAACAGGTGGAGGAGGCTCTAGTGGAGCTGCTACTTGTACTGCAGATAGTGATTTAGCTTTAGGTTATTTGTTTGATTATGAAATAAAACTACCTACTATTTATAGGACAACTCAACAGCAACAACAATTTAGATCAGATATACAAGCCTCATTAATTATACAAAGATTAAAACTTAACCTAGGTCATACTGGTTTATATGAAACTCTTATAGAAAGAGTAGGAAAACCAGATTATACAGAAACTTGGGAACCAGCTTTATCTGATAGTTACTTAGCTAACTCTGTTGACTTTGTAAAATCAGCTAATCAAACTATACCGACGTATGAAAAAAATACAAACTTAACTGTAACAATTAAGTCATCCCACCCAGCCCCAGCAACATTATATTCAATGTCTTGGGAAGGTGATTACAGTAACAAATTCTACCAACGTGTCTAAATTAGATCAATACGTACACCCCATTACGAGAGAGGCTGCCATTGAGGTGGCCTCTAATATACGTGATGATGATCGTAGGGAATTAGAAGAAGGTCATGGACTAACACCATATGAATACCTAGTAGATTACGAAGCTAAAAAAGGAACCTGTGTATGGTTCGAGGTGCCTAACGGCAAGACTGCCGGTATGGCTGGCGTTGATAGCGATGGAGAATACCAAGGTATGGTATGGATGTTATGTACAGATGCAATAAACGAATTCCCTTTAACATTTGCCAGAGAATCAAAGCGATGGATCGAAAGCCGACCTGAACCTCTTCTCTGGAATTATATGGATCCCCGTAATGAGGTCCATAAAAAATTACTAAAATTTTTAGGCTTCAAATTTCTACGGAAAGTCCCCTTTGGACCTAACCAATTGCCCTTTATAGAGTTTTGCCGTGTGCGCAGGAGCTAACGCTGCTAAGGTAGCGAATCGTAACGCTAAAATACAACATAGGTATAGGCAGTGGCAACGTTTCCACAAGACTGTACAAGGTTATAGCCGTTACAAAATACAGAAAGTTCAAGCTAAAATTGAACAACATAATATAACCCAAGGGTTATTTAGAGCTTGGAATAGAGCTCAAGGTAAGCTAAATAGTATCGAAGATCAAGTATGGAAAGCTAATCAAAAAACTATGATCCAAGCTATGCAGAAGAGTGCATATGGTGATTTACTAGCGTCTGGTAGAAGTGGCAAATCTATTAAAAGATTTGGTGTTATGGAAGCTGGAGCGTTAGGTAGATATTACGCTGACAATGCTTCTAAACTTATGGATGCTAGAGAGAAGTTTAGAGCTGGCATGAATTATGATAGAATGCAAGCATCTGCTAAACTTGAAGGTTCGTTTGCCAGAGCTGCTTTTGCCCCAACTCCTGATATCCAAGCTGCAGCACCTGCACAAAGAAGTGTTGGGCTTGCTATGTTTGGTGATGTCATGGGCTTTGTTGGATCTGCTGTAGGTATTGGAGCTGCTTTATCTGATAGAAGACTTAAGACAGGAATCAAGAAAATCGGTACATCTATTGATGGTCATAATATCTATAGATATAAGTACCTTGATGAAGGTAAAGAGTATATCGGAGCTATGGCTGATGAAGTACTGAAGAAGAATCCTGAAGCTGTTTACAGAATGGATAATGGATTCCTTGGTATTGACTACAATCAGATCGATGTTGAATATAGGGAGGTAGTATAATGGCTACATCATCAGCTAGTAAAAATGAATTCAGTTCATTTGAGTATATACAACCAGCCGACTATCTACCCTCATTTGATCAAACAGCTAATTTAGATGCATGGGATAATGCAGCTGCACAGGAAAGAGCCAATGCTGAAATAAGATCTCAAGAAGCTCAGCAATGGGAAAAGACCATAGGCCAAGCTCAGAAACTTTCTGTAACTTTAGCTGAAGAATATAAAAGACAGAGAGATCAGAATGATATAGCTCGTAGAAACCAGGCTAGAGAACTAGAGCAAGAAATGCTTGCTAAAGGGTATGATTTCAGCTATAAGAAAATGGCTGAATATTATGCTAATGATGATGCTCATAATAAAGATACAGGTTATTATGATAGTTTAGCAGCTCAAGTTCAGGAGACAGACCCAGAATTAGCTCAAAAGCTTCGTAGTTTGACTGGCCGTAAAGGCAAGATGATGAATCAAGTACTCGTAATGAGTGCTGCGAATAGCTATGAAGGTGATTTCTATGCAACTGTTGGTGAGATAAGTATAGAACGTGATGATGGTACAGTTTTAACTTGGGATAATGCCTCGACTACTCCTGAGCGGAGGATGATCCAAGCTCGGTGGAGAGAAGAGAAAGGTTTAAATATAAACGATATTGGTGGATTCAATGCTGAGTTTCTTAGAGATAATTACTACTCAACCATTGATAAGACTAATGAGCGTATCCTTAGAGAAGCTAGCTTAACTCAAAAAGAAGCTATTAAAGCAGATGAACTTGCACAAGAAACAGAAGTTTTAAGACAAGCTGCCTTAAGAAATGACACTTCTTTAGGTAGAGCTGTTGAATCATTTATTACTTCTAACCCAGGTAAATATGGTACAGGGGCAAGTGCTCGTAGGAAAGCTAGAGATATACTTTTAAACCTAGTTAAAACTGGTCAAATTTCTGTAGAAAATTTTAAATCCATATATCAATATAAGTTCCTTCATAATGGTACAAAGAAAGAATCAGATTTTAGTGTTTGGAAAGAATTTGATTTAGAAAAGGATTCAGAATTAGACGGTTTATTACAAGCGGCTGAGGCAGAAGGTGTTCAAAGATATGAACAAGGTAGAGCTTTAGAAGCTAATAGATATGTTATGGAGATTGATAGGCAGATTGAGGAACAAGGACGACCTCCTACTGAAGCTGAAGCTGCACAAGCATTACAAATTTTCGAACAGAAATTTCCTGGCTATAAAGTGCCTGAAAGATTAAGAACCTTACATACTAGAACCTTAGAAGATACAGAAGATAATGCAATTATTGCTGATATTAGAGATAAACTTGATAGAGGTATAGCACTTGGAGATGAGTATAAGAGGATTAAAGATCCAACTAAATATGCAGAATACCAAAAAATTACTGCATCTGATTTAGGGCAAGGTTTAGACCCATCAGGAGCTAGTGAAGATAGAAAGTATATTACATCTTTAATTAAGGATTCGTTAGAAATGACAATGGGTGTCGGTGATACTGACACACCTGAATTCCTTACTATGAAAGGTAATGCTGAGAGGTTGTATGCTAAATCTTATAGAGAAGCACAATTCCACACACCCGCAGAAAAAAGACAATATGCTATACAGCAAGTAGAAAAAGCTTTAGCTCATAATAATGGATCACTTTTAAAAGTTAGACCATCAGTTAGTTCTGCACAAAGTTATGCTTTAAAAAGAGATACAGCTTTAACTGCTATATCAGAGGGCGGGGCTGGTGTTGTTAGAAGAGGCATACTACCTGGAACTGAAGAGGATTTCAAATTACTTGAAGCCTATGCTAAAGACCCATCTACTGGAGCAATACCTCCCATATATGGTGTCTTAGCAAGAGACATGAACAAGCCAGGTTATAATGCTTTTGATTTAGCTAATGAACAATATAAAGCAGTAACAGGTAAAGACCTACCTAAAGTACCTACCCATGTAGATAGGTTACGTAAATCGTCACCATTTGTACAAAGGCTTATGACTTATAAAGGTAGTAGCAGAGCTAATGTACAACAAGCTAGTATTATAGAAAAAGGTAATGGTAACTTTAACATTCAAGAAGCTATTCTACCAGGCTTACAATTGGAGGCAGTAGGATGACCGATAGTAACATTTTACAAGACGCTGACATTGATGTAAATGCCCTGTCAGAAATAGCAGATCAAAGTGCTGAGTGGTTAAAGAACGCACAAGCTGGAGAAGCTGCTGAACAACAAAGATTAGAAACACAACAAGTTGAAAATGAACAAGCTTTAGCTGCGCAAGAAGATCCTAGAAACCAAGAGGATTGGGGTATAGGTGGTGTAGTTAAAGAACTACAATCTGCTTTTGTTGGTGGTGTACAGGATACAGCTTCATCAATTGCAACCCTACCAGAACGTGGTCTTGATATCATAACTGGTGAGATGCAAGAGGAGATGAAAAGCGAAGAAGGTTATGATGCTGAATGGGATAACTGGTTTGTTAGTAAAACAAATCCTATTGAAACTAAAACTTGGTGGGGAGGACTCATACGTAGTGCTACTCACTTTGGTACAATGGGATTGGCTATTGTTAAAGCAGCTCCAGTTGCAGCCGTAGGTGCTACCGCTATAGGAGCTGGTAGAGTCGCTACAGCAATCGGTGGTGCAATGACTAATCAGTGGCTTAGAGCCGCTGCAGTTGGTGCTGCCTCAGATATGGCCTCCAAGTACTCTCAAGATGCTAATGGTCTTCAAATACTAAGAGATAGATATGGCTTTATTGATACCCCTCTTACTACTAACGATATGGATCACCCTATCGTTAAGACGTTTAAAAACGTAGCTGAAGGTATAGGTATTGGTGAAGTAGCTAACGGTCTTTTCCGTGTTATGGGTAAGGGTATGAAAAGAGTCCTACCTAACGGTCAAGTTGTTGATGCTGCAGAATCTGGTATAGCAAAAGGAGATGCTAGAACTGCTAGTGTAAATGAGCAAACTTTAGAAGCTGCTCAATTAGAGCTATTTGAATCTGGTACTCAATTCCGTGGACATAAAAACAAGCCCGTAGCTAACCCAGAACAAGGTGCCCCTACGTCAAAGGAGAACCCTGTTGATGTAAGGAATGCACAAAGAAGAATACGTAAAGAATTAGGCGCAGAGGAAGGTTCTCCTGGTTCAGTTACTACTCCTGTTCAATTAGAAGTAGCTGCTAGAACTAGTGGATTAAGTGATGAGGTTATAACTAGTGTCTTTAGAGATCTAGTCAGTGAGCCTCGTTTCCAAGCTGAAATGGCAGCTGTACAAGCTGGTAGAACTACACTAAAAGAGGTGTGGGGTGATGCTATTGAACAGTTCCAACGCATAGGATTAGGTAGAGAAGCTGCTGATCAAAGTCCAGAACAGTATTTAGCAGAGTTCTTTGAAGATGTTACAGTCTTTCACCAAGGTAAACCTAATGAAATGGTAGTATGGTCAGCTAAGAATGTTGCCGCTGCAGACCTTGTTATCGGTTCTCTTATGAAAGAGATACGAGATTTAGGACTTGTAGGTAGAGAACTTCAAAATATAACTGATCTTGGTAGTATAGATGGACCTGCTAAAGCTCTATTTGATAAACTATTAACAGCTACTACAGAAGTAAAACGTACCAAACTAACTCTTTCTGATGAATTTAGAGCATTAGGAGCTAGACCTGGTGACTCACCTGCTATTAAAGCACAGCAAGAAGGCTTACAAAAGCAGTGGTTACAGGATAATTTGAAAACTCAAGTTGATCAATCAATCGATGCGTACAGATTAGCACTCAAAATAGCTGGTGAATCAGACAATGATGACCTATTTAAGGCTATATTTGAGACTGTATCTATGTCTAAGGACATAAATAACATCACTGATTTTGATAATTGGGTACGTTCTAAACTTAGAGGTGGTGAATTAAACGGTAAAGGTGTTAAAAATAGTAACTTACTCATTAAAGAGTGGGAGAAAGTAATGGTCAATAGTATTCTAAGTGGACCTAAAACCTCATTTAGAGCACTAATTGGTACATCTACTGCTACATTTATGAGGCCACTTGCTACAGCTACTGGAGCTTTCTTTAATGGAGACGGTGCTACAGTAAGAGCAAGCTTAGCTTCTGTTAATGCTATGCGTCAAGCTATTCCTGAAGCATGGACTCTATTTAAGACTAGACTAAATTCTTATTGGGCTGGTGATGTAGCTACTATTAAGTCTAGATATGCAGAATACACTAGAGGTGATGAAAATTGGGAGCTTTTTGGAGACTGGATTGAAAATAGCGGTCGTGCTAGTGATGGTGATAAAGCTGCTTATTATATGGCTAATATGGCAAGGGGGCTTAATGACAATAAGTTCCTTACTTACTCAACTAAACTCATGGCTAGTATCGACGATACCTTTGGGTATCTACTAAGTCGTGCTAAGGGTAGAGAGGCTGCATATAGAGAAGCTTTAGATCTTTTCAATCAAGGTAAGTTTACAGAGATAACACCACAAGTAATTAGAGAAGGTGAAGATAGATTCTTAGGACAGATATTAGATGCTGATGGTAATATAAGAATAGATACTGATTTAGGTAAGAATGTTGAATTTGCAAGGAAAGAAGTTACCCTTACACAGGATCTAACAGGATTCTCTAAAGGATTAAATGATGTATTTAACAGTGCACCATGGGCTAAACCTTTCTTCCTATTTGCTAGAACCGGTGTCAATGGTTTAACACTAACAGCTAAACATACACCTGGATTTAACTTCTTAGTTAAAGAATATAACGATATAGCTAGAGCATCATTAGATGATTTAGCAAGTGTACAGAAGTATGGTATTAACAACGCCCAAGATTTAATTAATGCTAAGGCATTACAAAAGGGTCGTTTAATCATAGGTGGCTCGATAATCAGTATGGCTGGTATGCACTTCATGAATGGAGGCTTAACAGGCAATGGACCTACAGATAGGCAAAAACGTCAAGTATGGCTTGATGCTGGCTATATACCTAGAAGTATAAATATTGGAGGCGTATGGGTCGGATACGATTCATTTGAACCGTTTAACCAAATTCTCGCTGCAGTAGCCGATATAGGCGATCACTCAGAGCTAATGGGAGAAGAGTGGACAAAGGATAACTTCCAGAAACTTTCTATGGTACTAATGCAAGCAGCAACAAGTAAGTCTTACTTACAAGGTATGCAGCAATTTGTAGATTTATTAGCAGGTGAACCAGGGCAGCATGAGAAGATTATTGCTAGCTTAATGAACAATACAATGCCATTAGCTGGTTTAAGAAATGATATAGGTAAACTATTCACTCCTCATATGAAGGAACTGAATAAAGGATGGGCAGATACATTCCGTAACCGAAACTTAATGTTAGAAGGTTTAGCTGGTGACGATGCTCTACCTATTAAATATGATATGTTGAATGGTAAGCCGATTAGAGAATATGACTTCATGACAAGAATGTGGAATATGTTTATACCTGTTCCTCTAAACCTAGACCAAGGTCCAGGAAGGAAGTTACTATTTGATAGTGGTTATGATTTAAGAACGTCAACGTACTACGGTCCTGACGGTACAGACTTAACAGAGTCTCCTAGACTTAGATCTGAATTCCAAAGATATATCGGTATGCAGAATTTAGAACTTAAGCTTAATAAATTAGCTAAAGATCCTAGAGTTATAGCTTCTATCAAACAGATGAACTATGACTTAAATAATGGTCTTAGACAATTAGATCCTATGAAATCTTATTTACATAATAAGTTAATCAGGAGATTATTCCGAAACGCTAAAATGAAAGCTTGGGCTCAGATGAAGCAGAACAGTGAAGTGATACGTCTTATTGAAGAAGACCGGAGATTGAAAGCACAACAAAAGAGAAGGTTAAAAGAAACTAGCGTGTTACAACTACAAAACAAATAAAATAACATGGCAGTATACACTGACAATGGCGGTAGTGTAAATGGTTCTAATAAGGACTTTACCTATAGCTTTCCAACAATTAAATCAGACGGAACTGATGTCAAAGTTGCCTTAAATGGCCAGACTCAGGCTACAAATAAATACACTGTAACCACCACTTCACCCACCAAAATAACCTTTAACAGTACTGATGTAGATAGCACTCTACAAGAATCAACAGGTGCACCTAAAACTGGTGTTACTGTAAGGGTTTTCAGAGATACATATGTTGATGCGGCTGAAGCAGTATACGCTGCTGGTTCATCTATACGTGCTGCAGACCTGAATAATAACCAAGATCAGGTCTTATTTGCACTACAGGAAGAGCAACAATTACAATTAAATACTGAAGATATAGCTAATGATGCTATAACAAGTGCTAAATTAGCTGATAATATAGATATAGCTGGTACATTAGATGTTACGGGTAATATAGTTGCAGATGCTGCTATAACTATCAACGGGTCTACTACAGCTTTAGGCGATGCACTGCTTGTAGGTAACACAACAGTTTACCCAGCTACTGGACAGACTAAAGATTTTAAAGTTAAGAAGCATGATGGTACAGATAAGTTTACAGTAAGTTCTGATACTGGTAACACAACTGTAGCTGGTACATTAGGAGTTACTGGTACTACAACTGCAGGCGCTATTAACGCAAGTGGAGCAGTAGGAGTAGATGGTAACTTTGATGTTAATACAAACAAGTTTACTGTTGCATCTTCAACTGGTAATACTAATATCGGTGGCTATACAACTATTGAAGGTGTAGATGGTGATGGTGATTCACTCATTACTCTAGGTGGTATTGCTGTTGCAGGTTCTATTCTAGGTGTCGATAATTTAACTATAAAAGCAGATAATAAAGAATTAGCAGTTCAGAATGCAGCAGGTGCTGATAAGTTTACTGTAGATACTGATAATGGTAATACTGTTATTGAAGGTACATTAAACGGTAAAGGAGCTGTCGATTTCGACACGACTTTAAATGTAGATGGTACTGCAACATTAGCAACAGTTGATATAAATGCTGGAGCTATAGATGGTACAACTATTGGAGCTAACTCTGCAGCCGCAGGAACTTTTACTACAGTTAATAATCTAACAACTACAGAATTAGCAATACTAGATGGAGCTACAGTCTCTACATCTGAACTTAATATCTTAGATGGAGTTACAGCTGATAAAGATGAAATTAACTTATTAGATGGTAAGTCATTTAAGGCTTCTACTGATGGTACACTCGATTCAACTAGTGATACAGAGATACCTTCATCTAAGGCTATTAATGCTAGAATCGTAGCTGTAGCTGAACAGATTGGTGGATTTGTACCAATTGCAGATAAAGATAACTTCCCAACTAGTAACCCTGATCCTAATGGAGGGGTTGGTACAGTTGTATCAATTAGTGATGCTGTTGGTATTTCAGTCAACTCTAGTGGTGTAGGTTCTCTAGCTACAAGAGCTGGTGGATCTGATGCTGTTGTTATTAATGGTTTCCCTGCTTCTATGAGAGGCGGAGCTACTATAGGAACAGGAGGTAGTACATCTACAAACGCTAACCCATATATAATCCCATCAGGTGTAGGTTTACAAGTACAAACTACAGCTGTTGCGCATACATATACTTATCATAAAGTTCAAGCAACTGAACAAGATGTTGTAGAACTTACTGATGCTATACAAGACTTCCAAGCTAGATATAGGATAGGTACTTCTAACCCAGGTAGCGATAATCAGGATGGAGATTTATTCTATAATACCAACACTAACAAGATGTTGGTCTATAGAGGAGATACTTCAGCTTGGGTTGATATATCTACCACAGGTAACTTCTATAATGCAACATTAACTAGTGTAGGTGCTGAAGGAGATACAATCCCTGGTGGTAGTGATGAATTTAATAGTACTGCTAAGAAATTTGGTATAAATCTCACTGGAGATCAAGCACCAACTAATGCTTTCCAAATAACTGTTAGTTTAAATGGTGTAATTCAGAAACCTAATAGTGGTACTAGTGTACCTAGTGAAGGTTTTGCTTGGGATGCAACTAATGGTTGGCTTATATTTGCTGATGCTGTACCTGCTACTGATAATTTCTTTATCGTTGTAAGTGGTAGTAACGTTAATGTAACTACTGTACAAGATAATGAGATTGATTTAGCACAGTTAAAGCATCAAGATGCAGGTGATATACTATATTATGCAGCTTCAGGTGTACCTACTCTTCTAACTAAAGATGTAGGTAAGTTTCTAAAGTCTGGTACAAACGGTCCTACTTGGGATACAGTAACTACTACTACCAACTTAAGTAATACAGCAAACGGAACATCCCTTACTGTTGAGTCATCAACTGGTACTAATACAGCATTACCAGCTGCCACTACATCCGCATGGGGTGTAATGACAGATGAAGATAAGACAAAATTAGATGGTATTGAAGCTAGTGCTGATGTAACTGACGCAACAAACGTCACTTCAGCTGGTGCTGTAATGAAGTCTATAATTGATACTAAAGGTGATATCATTGTAGGTACTGCTGATAATACATATGCAAAATTAGCAGCTGGTACAAATACTTATGTATTGACTGCAGATAGTAGTGAAACAGCTGGTCTAAAATGGGCTGAAGCAAGTTCTGGTACTATTACAGCTCTTAATAACCAAACAGCTAATAGATTAACAACTATAGGTGCTACAACCACAGAACTAGATGGAGAAGCTAATCTTACATTTGATGGATCTACTCTAGCTATAACTGGTAATCAAACAGTTTCAACAACATTAGCAGCAACGGGTCAAATCACAGGTCGAGGATTTGAATGCCCAGCAGAAGTCAGTGATGACTGGACAATAGCAGCAGGTAACAACGCAATGTTCCCTGGACCAATGACGGTAGCAACTGGTAAAACAGTTACTGTACCTTCAGGTAGAACACTTACAGTAGTTTAACTATGGCATTAACAATTAATGGAACAGATGGTATTGAAACCAATACCGATACAGGAAAAATAAAAGTAGGTGCAGGGGATGATTTAAGTATATACCATACAGGATCTCAAAGTAGAATTGAGAATACAACTGGTGAATTAAGAATTCAAAGCGATACTATTCAAATCACAGATAAAGAAGGCAATGATATGCACATTGAGTGCAATCATGATGGGAATGTCGAACTTTATTACGATAATGCTAAGAAATTCGAGACAGTAACTGGTGGTGCAACTATCACTGGAACCTGCACTGCAACATCCTTTGCTGGCGATGGTTCTGCTTTAACAGGTATAACCTCTAGTGATACTCTTTCGTTCCGTAATATAGTTATCAACGGTGCGATGAATATTGCTCAAAGAGCAACAAGTTCTACTAGTACAGCTTATCAAACTTGTGATAGAATTAGAGTTGATACAGCTAATGTTGATGAAGCGGCTACTCAAGCACAAGTATCCTTATCTTCTAGTGATACTGGTCCTTGGGCAAAAGGGTTTCGAAAAGCTTTACAAGTAACTAACGGTAATCAAACAAGTGGTGCAGGTAGTAATGATCTTGTCAATGCTGCTATGTATCTTGAAGGTCAAGATGTACACCTTATATGGGAACCTAACAATACAAATAGTAAAATAACTTTATCTTGGTGGATGAAGTCAAGTGTAGCTCAAACTTTTTATGGTTATATTAGAACTCTTAATGGGACATCAAAAAGTATTGCTTTCACTACTGGTTCATTATCAGCTAATACTTGGACTAAAATAACTAAAACAATACCTGGTCATGCGGATCTAACTATACCTAATGATAATACAGCAGGTATAGGTATATTTTGGGATTACTTTAGAGGTACTGATAAAACAGATTCTGGTGTTTCAACAACTGCTTGGCAAACTTATGATAGCTCTGCACGTACTCCAGATTGTACATCTACTTGGTATACTACCAATGATGCAACAATAGCGATGACAGGTATTCAACTTGAAGCTGGAGATACAGCTACAGAATTTGAACATAGATCGTATGGTGAAGAATTAATTAGGTGTCAACGTTATTACGAAGTACTTTGCGAGGGTGTTACTCAAGGTCTGGCTACTTGCACTTGTTGGGGTACGTCGGAGACTTATTCTCCCATTGTATATCAAGTAGAAAAAAGAACTACTCCAAGTTTTGAGGTTTCAGCCACCGATGATTTTGGAATTATGTCGAATACTGCTTTTAATACTGCCACAGCGATTGGACAAACAGATACTAATGTTAGGGGTACTAGATTATATCTTGGAGTATCCTCAGCTCCCTTTGTTAATGGTCATTCCGGTTGGATAAAAACCACTAGCGATTGTAAATTTGCTGCTAATTCTGAATTATGACTTATAAACTTTTTAACGATCCTTCTAATAATAGTACACCTACTTTAGTAGGAATAATCCGTTCAAACTCTAATGGTAGTAAAACTCATATACCTTTAGATAGAGATAATACTGATTATCAAGAATACCTAGAATGGGTAGCAGCAGGGAATACAGCGGAGGCAGCAGACTAATGTCAAACATAAAACTAAAACAATCAGCCGGTTCAGGTACTGTTACTTTAAAAGCAGCAGCATCTGGATCTAATGATGTTGAACTTACGCTGCCTAATGATATTGGTAGTAATGATCAGTATTTAAAATTAAGCGGTGTTAGCGGTAAAACAGGAGAACTTAGCTTTGATACTCCATCAGGTGGAGCCGCTTTAACAGGTTCAACTAATAACACTATTACAACCGTTACAGGTGCTAATGCTATTCAAGGTGAGGCTAACCTTACCTATAATGGTAGTACATTAAAATTTGGTAATTCACCTGTTAACGTGATATGCACTACTAGTTCAGATGCATCTGATGATAGATACATATTAATGAACGCTGGTGGAGACGGATCAGATACTAGAGGCGCTATGGTGTCTCTTTATGGTAATGAAGTAGGATCTTGGGAAGGTCGTATGGAATTACACGCTGGTAACTCTGGTAGTGCTAATGGTAATGTAAGAGTATATACAGGTGGTTCTTCTAGACTTGAAGTTGCTAGTGGTGGTGATGTAACTGTAAAAACTGGCAACCTAGTCATAGGAACATCTGGTAAAGGTATTGACTTTAGTACTGGTGCTGGCGGTGATGCAACTTCAAACCTGCTTGATGAGTACGAAGAAGGAACATTTACTTCAACTCTTAAATATAACAATACTAGTGACTGCGGTTTCTCAACTTCTCCTGCGGGAGGAACTGATATTTTCTATACAAAAATAGGAAGACTAGTTCATGTGCATGGTTATATAAAAGGTTGGACAATGAACTCAGGCGATGGATCTAATGCAACTATAACTTTACCTTTTGCTGTTACTGGAGGTAGAAACCAAGCTCCAGGTAGTGTTGCTCATTACACTTGTTTTAATCATGGAACTGTAAGATGTATAGCTGAAGTAAGTACTAATAGATTAGATTTCTTCCAAGATAATAGTACTTCTAGAACTACTTGGAATAGCGGTTCTTCTAACTATCTAATGTTCGGTGTTACATATCATACTGATACCTAGCCTAAACAAATAATTAATTGGAGATTAATCTTAAATGGCTTTAACAAAAACAACTGAAGAAGATAAAATCGAAGTAGTCGGTGAATATAAATTCGTTCAAATTCGAACCGCGACAATTATTAAAGAAGACGGAACGGAAATAAGCCGTACTTTTCATCGTAAATTTTTAGATCCTGGTGGTCTAGATGCTTCTGATAATTTAGTAGATACAAATATAAGTGGTGAATCTGCTGAGGTCCAAGGTATCTGCAATGCAGTCTGGACTTCAACAATAAAAGATGCATGGAAGGCTAAACTTATAGCAGATAAGGGGTAAGATATGAGTACATTAAAAACAGATAAACTTTATAGTACTGACAGATCGACAGGATCTGATGAGAATATCTTATTAAATGATGATGGTACAACAAATCTTAAAGGTAATACAACTGTAACTGGTACTTGTACTGCTACTACATTTTCTGGTAGTGGTGCAAGTTTAACAAATGTACCAGATTCTGCGTTATCTACTGTAACTGCTTCTAAATTATCAGGTGCTTTACCTGCAATTAGTGGTGCTAATTTAACGAACTTACCTACACGTGATAGACCGTTTAGAAATTTAATAATCAACGGTTCGATGAACGTTCATCAAAGAGGTACTACATTAACCGATGCTGCTGGTGGTTTTGTTGTCGATAGATTTGGAGTATTTCCTTCTGGAACAGATGAAGCACCAACTATTGCATGGCATTTTTTATGGGACAACGGATCTGATGTTGGTCCTTGGGAAGAAGGTCATAGAGGTTGTTTACAGGTTACAAACGGGAATCAAACCAGTAAAGGGGGAACAGATAATTGCAGAATTATATATAAAGTTGAAGCGTATGATATGGCCAATTCAGGCTGGGATTATACAGATTCTAATAGTAAAATAACCCTATCTTTCTGGGTTAAATCAAGTGTTGCTCAGAATTTTTATGGACAAGTAAGGACACCAGATGGAACAGTACAAAGTTATCCATTTGAAACAGGTAGCTTAACTGCTGATACCTGGACTAAAATAACTAAAACAATTCCTGGAAATAGTAATATCACGATTGACCATGATACTGGTTCAGGTTTAGAAATTAGTTTTTGGATGTATACAGGGACAGATCAAACAGATAATTCAGTTACGTTGAATCAATGGGCTGCGTATTCAGGATCAACAAGAACACCTGATGCAACATCTACTTGGTGGGATACTAATGACTGCGACCTTGAAACGACAGGCTGGCAGTTAGAAGTAGGAGATACAGCAACTAAGTTTGAATTTAGACCATTTGGTACAGAATTGGCTTTATGTCAAAGATACTATTGCCATACTTATCCATACGGTACTGTTCCAACTACCAATACACATAATGGATCGATTAACGGTGATTGTCATGGCTCAATAAACTATGCGTCTCCAGGTTGGTTTAAATTCCCTGTTAGTATGAGAGGCACACCAGATTGTAAGGTTTACAGTCCTCATTCAGGAACCGAAGGAAAAGTTGCTGCAGATGGAACTGACGGTAATGGTGCTGTTGCGTATGCCGCTACTACTGGTTGCTTTCCTTATAGAAACAATGACAACTCAGGAGTCACTGCAAATGCCTTTATAAAAGCACATGTTACAGCAGACGCGGAGATTTAATCATGGCTATTAGATGGAAAAAACTCTCAGTCAGAGGAGATGAAGACAACACAATTATGAAAATCGACGATGCAGGAGGTATTACCTTTGTACCGCTCGAGACTCCTTCAACTAATAAAAGCTATTCAGAATACAAAGAATGGCTAGACGCAGGTAATACACCGGAGGCTGCAGACTAATGGCACAAACAACAGTTAATAGTGCTGGTATTAAGGATTTAGAAATTGTTAATGCTGACATTAAAGATGATACCATCGATGAAGCTAAGCTAAATATACATGCCGCTCCAACTGGTACTGATAAGTATTTAAAATATACCACTAACGGTATGGAGTGGGTTGTAGGTACCAACGTAACTCATGCGGCTAATGATATAACAGAAGCCATGTTGGACGTAGAAAACGGTCCAACTAATGGTCATATTCTAAGTGCTTCTGATACTACTGCAGGTGGTTTGAAATGGGTTGTAGATGGTTCTACTACCTCACTACCACTAACAGGTGGATCACTTTCTGGTGATCTTGCCTTTAGTGATGCTGGTGAAGGTGTTAGCTTTGCAGCTCAAACCGGTGCAGCCGGTGCAGCCTCACAGAAATTAGATTGGTATGAACATGGTACCTGGACTCCTGGTTTTTCAGGATATGGGTCACCATCAATTAGTTCACAAATAGGATCTTATGTAAGAACAGGTAGGCAAGTTACTTGTAATTTCCATATAGCTTATACTGGTGGAACTGCTGCAAGTGCAGCTAGAATTACTGGTCTTCCATTTGCACATCATTCAACAGCAGCAAATTCCACTGGAAAAAATCTTACTGGATTTGCTACACCAGATGATTGCGCTGGAGATAAGTGTTATCTTTTAATGCCAGATACTTCAGTAGGTACAAGTATCCAAAGCCATATACTCGGGGATTCTACATATAATTCTGGGTATATACGCGGTACTTTAACAATGCATATTGATCTTTAATGTCCATCCATCTCCCACGCCCTAACCTACCTAAGGCACTAGACATCCCTCAGATGTACTTTAAACCGCCTACAGCGGACGTTCCAGCCTATAAACCTATATTCATACCCCCAGCTGATTTAGAGCGCCCTGAGGAGACTGAGGCGGAGGAGAAAGAAGAGAAGACAGAAACACCCGAACAACCCACCTTAAAGATACCGGTCATTGACATACAGATGCCTATACCGGAAACAGCGGTAGTAGTGACTGCTGTAACAACAGCTGTTATTGCAGTAACGACTACAACTGTTACCCAATCTTTATTTGAACCTATTAAAAAGAAAGTTCAGAAACAACTACAAGCCAAAGTTAATAAATGGAAGGAACAGCGGAAGAAAAAAAAGGAATCCTCGGAAAGCTGAAAGATGCTGCAGAGGATCAAGAACACCAAATCCAGATCCTTGGAACATTCGTCAGACTTGGCGTTGTGGTTTGGTCTGGCTTTATTATAACTATGAACTATGTTGAGTTACCCATGATAAAGAAAGCTGGGAACTCAGATATCA
>VTLG01009690.1_pt1 | contig 21743 bp, 25 predicted proteins | sample 4694571 | NCBI WGS metagenome assembly VTLG01 (sample SAMN12604809, study PRJNA352737) | marine metagenome | biome: ENVO:00000447; feature: ENVO:00000209|ENVO:00000569|ENVO:01000036; material: ENVO:00002151; isolation source: viral sequences binned using virsorter ... | reverse complement strand
GCCCGATGTTTCGGGTGTTTCGGGGATTGTTTCCAGGTTGGGGGGTGGCTACTTCGTGCCAGAAGAATTTATCAACCAACCCCTTGAAAATATAAAGGCGGTCAATTTGTCCGCCTTTACAGAACCAGATATCGAATCAAAAACCCGGACAAATGCGACACAAAAGGCGGACATTTGTGACATAAACCCGGACATTTGCGACATAAAGGCGGACATAGCTATGTCCGACCAACCGTCAATAACCGTTATAGAACCATCAATAGAACCGTTAGATGGTGCCAAGGCACCAAAACCACAACCAATTTATCCGGAATGGTTTATTCCTTTGACGGGATTACACGGGTTTGTTAACCGCGAATATCCGAAAGCCATACCAACGATTGAAGCCCAATGCAAAGCTTCGGGGGTTTCGGTTTCCACGGTGGTTGCAGCTTTTGCGGAATATTACGCCGACAGCTACATAACGCACAATTGGAAAAATCCGGTCCTGGCCTTGAAGGGGACACTTCGTATACAAATCAAAAAGGCCCGAGCGGCCCAACAACAGAAAACAACCACGCCGCGCCAGGTGGCACCAGCCGAGGATATCGACACGGTTTGGGCGAACACGGCGGCGTTTTTTGAGAGGGATTAAAAGATGGTAACAACAGCACCGAAGATGGATTCACTTGGGGCACTTTTGAAGCAATACGCCCTGGGGCAGGGGGTGGCCGTTCCTGATTGGGCATTGTGCGAATTATCGGCATCTTTACGGGATCCCGACCGGCCCGATCATGGGCGCAGCCATTTCAAGACAGAAGAAACCCATCCATTGTGGAAGTTCTGGATATTTAAGGTCATAGAAGCCACGCCGTTCGCGCCGTGGTTTAGGGCACAAATTTATATATGGGGGGTTTTTGAGTATGAAATTATCAAGAAAGCAAAGGGTTTTATGGCTTCGTATGCTGCGGAGCGTCGGGGTCAGACCTTCCCGTGTGAATGCCCGTGGGAAATTGAGGCAGCAGTCGAACGCGAATACCAGCGCTATAAGCGCAGACTAGAACTGGTGGGGCTGCCTAATTCTGAAACCATGAACACATTGGCCAACTTTGAACCCAGGCCTGGCACAGAGAAGATGCTGGCAGCCGCCCACAATTTTGTTATTGAAGAAGGACCGCGAACCCTGATATTGATGGGCCTTCCGGGGACGGGCAAGTCCCACATAGGTTACGCGGTTGTATACGAGGCTATGGAACGGGGTGAACCTTCCAGGTTTATCGGGTGGGGTGATTTACGCGAACTGATGCTGGCCACATTCCAGCGGGACAACGGCGGTTATTCGGAACCCGTAGACCGCGCCACCATTCCCGATTTACTTGTTCAATATACCGGATATAAATGGCTGGTTATTGATGATCTGGGAAACGGGGCGCCCCTGACACCCTGGGCAACTGAACAACTGAGAACGCTGCTCGATAAGCGTTTTAAAGACCAGGACAAAAGAACCATCATTACGACCAATGTGCCGGTGGAACGTTTTGAACAACAGTTCGGGGCTGCGGTAGCTTCCCGGTTGAAGGCTACCAACCAGCAGAACGAGGAAACACCGTTGCAGATTGTAGTTCGGGGAAAGGATCAGCGGTAGATGAACGCGGAAACCATCGGCGCCATAACCGAGGCCGAATTACAGGCCACCATCCTGGACCTGGCCCAGACATTCGGGTGGCGATCCCACCACCAATATGATTCACGCATTGCCCCGAAGGGGCGCGGGGGTCGAACCATGACCGACAAGGGCTTCCCGGACTTAGTGCTGGTGAAGGCAGGAACGCTGTTATTTGTTGAAGTGAAGAAAGAAGCGGGGAAAGTTAGCCGCGACCAGGACAAATGGCTGGAGCTTTTACGGGAAAGCGGGGCGCGTGTTGAGGTATGGCGCCCGACCCAGCTGGATGACGGGACCATTGAACGCACGTTAAGGGAAGGCTGGAGCAATAGACGGTGCTGGTGTGGGGTTGATTATGACGCCCATGCAGGACTGGCCGGCCATGACTGACGAACCCTTAAAAGCTATCAGCCTCTTTTCTGGTTACGAGGGCTTCGGGTTGGGGTTAAAAATGGCGGGAATTAACTTAGAGGTTTTGTTATATGTTGAAATCGATGAATATGCCACAAACATCATCAAGGCCCGACAACGGGACGGGATCCTTGACCCCGGAGAGGTCCACGACGATATCAAGTCCCTGGACGGCAGAAAATACCGGGGAATTGTCGATATCATCTTCGGGGGATTCCCCTGCCAGCCCCATTCAGTCGCAGGAAACCGGGCCGGTGAAGCAGACGAAAGAAATTTATGGCCTGACACAATGCGAACTATTAGGGACGTGGGACCGAGATTTGTGTTTTTGGAGAACGTGCCAGGTATCAATGTTTCACCAGGAGATGGACGGCCAGCATATGGGGGAACCGTGGTCGGGCAACTTTCCGAACTCGGGTATTGTGTGGAATGGGATGTTGTATCGGCGGCCGACGCAGGAGCACCCCATCTCCGCAAACGATGGTGGGTTGTGGCCCACGCCTAAAGCCGGGAACCCCGGAAGCCGTCCAAACGGCAAAGGTGGCAAAATTCTCAACGAAGAAGTGCAGATTGCCGAAGGCTTGAGGAATCGTGGTGGGTTATGGCCCACGCCAACGGTTCAGGATAGCGCCAACAATGGGGCAATTAGTCAGATTAACCGCCACGGTCCAGCATTGAATGTTGAAGTTAAAGTCAGGGATGCAGAACAACCGGTGAACTCAGCATTAAATCCTGATTGGGTGGAATGGCTAATGGGGTTGCCCAAGGGCTGGACATCCCTGGAACCAATGGATCCCGACGCCTTTGAAGAATGGGCCACCGATATGACTATGGGAACCTGGTGGGACACTGAACGCGGTATTCCACGGGTTACAACCGAGAGAACCAACCGCGCCAAAAGGTTGAAGGCCCTGGGAAATGGCATTGTGCCGGCCAGTTGCGCCCTATTCGCTGGAACGGTTAAACGTGACTGACCATTTCGTCTTGAAGGGATGCAGCAAATGCCACGGTGACATGAGCTACCAGGCAGACCACCACGGGGCATATTACCGGTGTATTCAGTGCGGCGCCGTGCATTATTTGGACATCAGGGAGGTGGATCGTGAGCAACCACACCACAAGTGGAGCAAGCCAGATACCTATGGCCGAAAACGTCGATGACCTGGAACTTGGCCACATAAGACGTAATAAGAACAACAGGGTCCAGATACTGGTGGAGTGTCTACAGAAAAAATCGCCCGATTGTCATGGGCGTCGTTTTGTTTCCAAGACCGGGGTGGTTCAGAGCAAGAACCAGACCTGCAAGCCATGCAACATTCTACGCCAGACCGATATAAACGGCGGGTTTTTTAGGAGTTAATTTGTACGTTAAAGACCGAATCAAGAAATTTATCAGGGTTCCAGCATCCGAGCTAATACCCAACCCACGCAACTGGCGCACCCACCCGGAAGGCCAGCGGAAAGCCTTGTCCGGTGTCCTGGATGAAATCGGCATCGCTGACGCGGTTATTGCCAGGGAAACACCCGAAGGATTGCAGCTAATAGATGGACACCTGCGGCGCGATGTCATGCACGACCAGAACGTTCCGGTGCTAGTCCTGGACGTTACGGCAGAGGAAGCGGACAAGCTGCTGTTAACCATTGACCCATTGGCTGCAATGGCAACCCAGGACAGTGAAAACCTTTTCAACCTACTGGATGACGTACGTTTCAGCGATGCAGACGTTAACGCCATGCTGGAAGCCCTGGCCAATGATGAACGCCAGCTATTGCCCGACCTGCATGAACCGTTACAGGATCCCGAACCGCAGATAGACCGGGCCGAGGAACTACGGGAAAAGTGGGGAACCGACCGGGGACAGATTTGGCAGATCGGACCGCATCGGCTTATGTGTGGGGATTGTACCAGCGTCGAAGATAGGGGCGCATTATTCGGGACCGAACAACCGGACTTCATATTAACCGACCCGCCGTATTCTTCGGGGGGATTCCAGGAAGCTGGACGGGCAAGCGGAAGCATAGGAACCGAACGAGTTGACGCAGATGGCAAAAAGCGTAGACCGCAGATAGCAAATGACCGGTTATCAACTCGGGGATATCTTGCACTTATCAAGCGGGCCGTTGGTGAGACTTTATGCCAGGGCGCGTACGTTTTCACCGATTGGCGCATGTGGGTCAACCTTTTCGATGTTATGGAAGCCAGTGGGTTCGGTGTCAGGCAAATGATTGTTTGGGACAAGGGAACGCCAGGCATGGGTCAGGGTTGGCGCAGTCAGCACGAAATCATAATGTTTGCTTGTCGGTCAACTATCAAATTCGACCCGCATAAAGCCCAGGGAAACGTGATGAATTACCAGCGCACGGGAAACCCGAATCATCCAACAGAAAAACCCGTGGAGTTATTGGTTGACGTTCTCAGAATTACCGACGCGGCTGACCAGGTATACGACCCGTTTGTTGGGTCTGGTTCCACGTTGGTGGCTATCCAGAACACCGGAAAGGTGGGGTTTGGCATGGAAATCGAGCCCAAGTATGTGGCGGTAACACTGGAACGCATGGCCGACATGGGACTGCTGCCAGAGCTTACAAACTAGGGGGGTGAACAAGTCGTGGCAATAAATAACGCGGTTAAGATTAACGCCGAGTTGAGACGCAGCCAGGCTTTGCAGTTGAAGCAGTCGGGCATGACCTATGAGCAGATAGCCGAACGGCTTGGAGTGGCCCAAAGTCAAGTTCACAAGGACGTTAAGCGAAGGCTGGCCGAAGTACGGCGGGACGATAGCGAAGCGGTCCAGGAAGCGTACTCGATGGCCCATTTAAGATATGAGCGGTTACTACTTCGCTGGTGGCCTGATGCCATTGGACGCGATCCAGAACTGGCAGCCCTGGCAACTGATAAGGTAATGCGGATCCTTCGCCAGCTGGATACAATCGGCGGCCTGATACCGGACAAGCCACTTATCCAGCTGAACACCTTACAGATTAACAGCGACGGTGGCGGCACATTGGCAGATCTACTAAGCAGCATGGCAAGTGATGACGGGATAGTTGAAGGGGCTGTGGCTGATGGTAACGCAAGCAGAGAATAAGGAAATTATAACCAGGTTACGGGACAACCCTGGCCACTTCTGGAAGCATGTGCTGGGGTGTCGACCCTATGACAAGCAGATGGCAATGGCCGAGGCGTTACGGGATAACCGGCGTGTGGCCGTTGTTGGTTGTAATGGATCGGGTAAGGATTGGATGTCAGCCCGGATAATGCTTTGGTGGCAGCTTACCCATTACCCAGCCATCACGGTGGTAATAGGGCCAACCCATCGCCAGGTGTCGGATATCGTCTGGAAGGAAGCGCGGTCGGCTTACTACGAAGCCCAAATACCACTCGGGGGGTCTATGTTCAAGACTGCCAGATGGGAACTGGATGACCGCCATTATGCCCTGGGGTTTGCTACTGATAACGACTTAAACCTGCAAGGCTTCCATTCGCCCAACCTGCTGGTCATTGTCACCGAGGCCCACAACGTGGCCCAGGACCATATCGAGGCAGTCAAACGGTTGAACCCTGCCAGGATGTTATTGACCGGGAACGCATTTGCAACCGGTGGGGAATTCTTCGATGCCTTCCACGGGCTCGGGGATCTATACAAAACGATTGAGATTAGCGCCTTTGATACGCCCAACGTCAAGGCGGGGATGGACCTGATCCCCGGCATGGTAGGGGTTCAGCAGATCGAAGAACGAAAGCGGGAATGGGGCGAAGAATCGGCCATGTATATCGCGTCAATTTTGGGCCGGTTTCCTGACAACCTTGAGGATGCCATCGTTCCCAGGACGTTGTTAATGCAAGCAGTAGACCGCCAGCTGGAACCAACCGGACCCGCAACCCTGGCCGTGGACGTTGCAAGATTCGGAGCAGATTCGACAGTTGTATATCGACGCCAGGGAAACGTCTGTCGATTGGTATGGCGTACCCAGGGAAGGGACACCCAGCAGGTAGCGGGAAAGCTCCAGGCATTGGCCGAGGATGACCCGGATGTTGACACCATTGTGGTGGATGATACGGGGCTCGGTGGTGGTGTTACCGACCGACTACGTGAAGAACTTTCGGGATCCCGTGTTCAGATAGTGGCGTTCAATGGTGGCGCCAAGGCCCAACGGTCGGACCGATACGTCAACGCAATAGCTGAAGCGTGGATGGAATTGGGGCAGGTTTTCCGGGATGGGCAGATTGACCTTGACGATAACCAGGCAGTTGTAGCCCAGCTATCAAGCCGTCGGTACACCCTGCAAGGTGATCGGCGAATCAAGCTGGAATCAAAAGAAGATTATAAAAAGCGTTCAACGGGTGGCAGCCCTGACGATGCTGATGCGCTGGCTATGTGCTACGTGCCAACACCGGGGCGGGGATTGTGGTAATGACTAAGGCGCTACGGTGCAGCAACTGCAATAAGCTCCTGGCAGAACAAGCCGCGAAGGGGACGGTCATTGTGTGCTACAGGTGCAAGACCAGGAATGAAGCGGAATGATAACGCCATATTATGACGACGGACAGATAACCATTTATCACGGTGATTGCCGTGAAATTTTACCTTTACTGGATAAGGTTGATTTGGTGCTGACTGATCCACCATACGGGATAAAGCGGGATGGCAAAAAACTTTCGACCAGCCGCCAGAGCACCGGGACGAAAGAATACAAATCATTCGGATGGGATAGTGAGCGTCCAAGCGGTGGCACTTTTGAAAAGGTGCTGGCAGCCGGCCATGATTGCATCATTTGGGGCGGGCAATATTTTGCGGATTTGTTACCAGCGGAAGGTGGCTGGCTGATTTGGGACAAAGGACAGCGGCTATGTCAAGCGGACGCAGAACTGGCATGGACTACTCGCCGCGCCCCCGTGCGGATATGGTTAGCCAACAGAGGCAGCTTACACCTTGACGGCGCAGTTCATCCGACACAAAAACCGCTTAGCTTAACGAGATGGTGCCTCGAGTTTTTCCCAGATGCTGAAACAATTATTGACCCCTTCATGGGTAGCGGTACAACAATCAGGGCTGCGAAAGATTTGGGCCGCCGAGCAATAGGAATTGAACAAGTGGAAGAATATTGCGAAATTGCCGTCAAGCGATTAGCTCAGGAAGTTTTATTTTAGGAATGAAGCGGAATAAGGGGAAGGATGAAATGGCTGAAAATTTAACAAGTGACCAACTGACGGACTTGTCCATGTGGGCAATGAAAACACCGTTCATGGCGAAGCACTATTCGCCCAGGTTAAACGACCGAGAACGGCGGGTGTTGCTTTTAAGATATGGCTGGGATTATTGCAGCATCCGAGAATGTGAAAAATGCTGGGAACTTATCCCCACGCACACGTTTACTGAGTGGATGACACCATCAAATACCAACGCTTTCTGGGTACGGCCCACACGCGAGGAAAGAATGGCAATGCGCCAGGACACCGATGCCGAGGGTGGATTTATTGATCCATTTACCCAACCGGTGCGAGTGACCACAACGGTAACTAGAATAACGTCACCGGGGCCGAGCGACGTAGGTTGTTTCCTACCGGTTACGGTTGAAGACATATTACGCCAGGACACCCACCAGAAAACATGGACAACCAAGCCCCACACCCTAAAGGAAATCGGCGCCGAATTGGGTGGAATATCGGGGACCAGGGTTGCCCAGATCGAAGCCAAGGCCATCAGAAAGAACCGTCATTATCTGAACCAGTTATGGAAGAAATTCACCACGATGGTGGAAGCTGCGGATGTCGCGGAATAATGACGCACTTTTGGACTAATAACATCAGCACGTTATACCAGGCAGACGCCCGCCATTTGCCGCTGGCTGATGCTTCGGTTCATTGTGTAGTTACCAGCCCGCCCTATTATGCGCTCCGGTCCTATGGAGACAACGCGGCGATTATAGGAAATGAGCAAAGCCCCGAGGATTACGTTAATCAGCTGGTCATGGTGTTTGCTGAGATCTACCGAGTGCTTAGACCGGACGGGATAGCGTGGCTCAATTTAGGTGATAGTTACGGCGGCACCGGCCAGCACCTTGGGATCCCCTGGCGTGTAGCTTTTGCCCTACAGGATAACGGCTGGACACTCAGGTCGGATGTTATATGGTCAAAGAAATCCTGTATGCCAGAATCAATGGCTGGCACTCGGTGGGATAAGTGCCGAATAAAAACTAAGGGGCAACCAAAAGGGAAACAGTTGTCAGTGATGGATGATGGCCCACGCCGTAGGGATATGTCCAATGGTCAATACTTGGGCAATGCCGAATATATAGACTGCCCTGGATGCGATAAGTGTAACCATAACGATGGTTATGTATTACGGCAAGGGTCATGGCGTTCCACCAGTAGCCATGAACACATATTCCAGCTTACCAAGAGCATGAACTATTACAGTGATGGGGAAGCGGTCAAGACTGATACACAAGCCAACCGCCGTGACGTATGGCGTGACATAACTCCGGAACCCTACGCTGGCGAACATTTCGCCACGTTCCCACCAGACCTGCCACGTTTATGCATACAAGCTTCCACCAGTGAAGCTGGCGTCTGCGGTTCATGTGGCAACCAGTGGGGGAGGGTGGTGGAACATACTAACGCAACGGCAACGGTTAGTGCTGAATACGGCGCGAATGTGACAAATCACCGCTACGCAAGGAGGAATGTAATAGGCTCAAGTAACCTCACGCTGGCATGGAAGCCAACGTGCGACTGCAATGCTGACAAGATACCAGCGACAGTATTAGACCCATTCGCTGGCACTGGCACGACATTACTGGCAGCCCAACGGCTGGGCCGTTCTGGTGTCGGGGTGGATTTAAGCGAGGATTATCTGAACCAGGCAATTAAACGATTAAGTAAAGAAACGCTGCCGATGATGTTGGTGTAATGAATAACACGGCCCGACAACGCGCCCGGTATTGGGCCATCCGGTCGGCGATGGCCATGCCTGGGGTAATGTTTGAGATCCGCTCGGGCGATAGCTGGTGCCGGTACACCTTCATTGACGGGCTGATGCATACCAGCAGCCAATGGCGCGGAAAGCTGGAGCCCTATAAACCGTGGCTTATTGACAATTAAAATCCCCCATGCTTTAATCCGGGGAAGTGACCTTTGCGGAATGTGTCCAGGGCAACCGCCCGAATCCGTGGAGGTCTTTTATTTTGGGTTTATTGGATCGGTTCAGAACCAAGCAACCGGCAAATACCGAAGTAGCTGCCACGGTTCCCATGCACATGGGGGCGGGCCAAGCTGCATACCCTAATACTTCCTACTTAAACCTTGCATCCGAAGGCTACGCCAAAAACCCCATTGTCCACGCTTGCATCCGCGAACTGGCCAATGGTGCAGCTGCGGCAACTTACTACGTGCAAGCCCCATCAAGCGATGGGGGCACCGTACGGATTGACCGTGGGGATTTATACAACCTGATAACCAGGCCCAACCGCCGCCAGGATTGGAACGCTTTCATTAAGCTATTGGTGACTTATTTGCAAGTTGCGGGTAATGCCTACGTGTTGAAAGAACGCAGCCGAGGCAACCAGGTCATGGCCATGTATCTGCTGCGCCCGGATCGAATTCGGATTATTGCAGGGGATTACGGCGCCGATGGTTTCGTTTATACCGTGGACGGTAAAGACCACTACATTGACCCAAATGATATGTGCCACATGGCGCTGCCAAACCCATCGGGTGACGTGTATGGTTTGTCACCCTTGCAGGTATTGGCGCGGATTGTAAACCTTGATTTATCCCTGACCGATTTTGCCAAGAACTTTTTCCAGAACGCGGGGGTTCCTTCTGGTTTATTGAAACTTAAAAGACGCATAACCAGCAGCGAGGAAGCTGCCGCCGTTCGGAATTCGTGGCGCAGTAAGTTCGGGGGGCCAAACAACCAGCACAACGTGGCCATCCTGGACGACGACGCCGAATACCAGACATTATCGTCAGCGCCCAAAGACATGGACATGACGGGGATTCACAACGACACCGAGTCGAAGATCTGCGCCGTGTTTAATGTGCCAGCCATTATCGCTGGGGCGAATGTAGGACTTCAGCGCGCCACGTATAGCAACTATAAGGAAGCCAAACTATCCTTCCATACCGACACCCTGGAACCGTTGGTGGATGATATCCTGCGCTTCCTCAACTATAACCTGGCCAGTGAATACACCACCAACGAAACCATAACGGTCGATTGGGCTGCAATGCGCTCGGGCCTTGATGACAAGATGGGCGAAACCCAGCAGGTAACGGCCCAATACCAGGCGGGTATTATCTCACTGAACGAAGCGCGGACCGCCCTGGGGATTGATAGCATTGCGGGCGGTGACGTCAGGCTGGTGGGGACGGCAACCTTTGAATTGCCGGTGGGTGAATCTGCCCCGGTGGCCGTTGGTGCCCCATCTGTAGAAGAAGCGCTGGCTATTGGGACATACAAGACCCCGACGGTAGTACTGGAGCCATTATCAAAAGCGCCACGGGTAGCAAACCGGGCGCGTTCTTTAAGCCGTGACTTAATCGAGGACCGAGAAGCGGAGACCGACCGGATGACCCCGCAGATACAGAAACATTTTCGGGGAATACGCAACAGAATCGATGGGATCCTTGGCCGTTCAATGGAACGGGGCGTCAGTAATGAAAAGGATTTCCCATTTGAAACTGATGACCTGGTGCCTACCACTGAAATCAACATATTAGCCGAGATTGTACGGGGCGCCCTGGTCAGGGTAAGCCAGAAAACATTCGATCGGATGAACGCTTCCGGTGTTGCTGGAACCCTGGACTGGTCGGAAAAGCTGCCACTGGTTAGGCGGGTAATTGATCGGGCGCAGCAGCAGGCCACCTATATCCACTTCACAACGAACAAGAACGTCAAGCAAGCGGTACAGACTGCCCTTGAACGGGGTTACTCAATCGAACAATTAGCCCGTGGGGTTCTTGATGACGATTTCAAAGGGCTGCGTTCACTGTTAACCGAAACCGAAGCCCGTTCCCGCATGATAGCGCGGACCGAGGTAATGCAAGCGCAGAACATGACCAGCGTGGGGTTCTATAAGGAACAAGGGTTTGAATTTGTGATGGCTGATGACGGTGGGGACGATGACGATAATTACATCCCGCCCGGGGATCCCTACGGGTACACCTGCAGCCAGCGGAACGGCCAGGTCTACACGGTCAATTCTGCCATGAATGTTGACGATCACCCGAACGGGACATTGAACTGGATACCAATGCCCAGGGATTACCAACCGCCAACCGGGACACTTTAACAGGGGGAACTATGGATAAGAAATTTATTATATCGGACGCGAAAGTCCTGGATGAAAGACTCGGAATAGTTGAAGCATACGTCAACACGATGGGGGTTCGGGATTATGACGGGGATGTCATAGACCCCAACGCCTTCAATAGCTCACTGGTGGAACCGATACACATTCCGGTATTGGCTGGGCATGACCACGGTTCAATCGTTGGCAAGGTACTCGAAGCCCATCCCCACCATATAGGTGGAGAAGAATACAAGCTATTCGCCAGGATGCAAATGAACCTTGAAACCCAGGGCGGCCGTGAAGCCTTCAGCAATATCGCGGGGGGATTTGTTCGGGAATGGTCGGTGGGTTTCAACATACCGAGCGCCGACGCAGTGGTCTATGACCGGGGCGGTCAGAAAGCCATCCGGCGCATTATGGCCCTTGATTGGGTGGAAGTGTCCAGCGTTATCCGGGGCGCGTCACCGGCAACGGGAACCATTGCAGCCAAGTCAGCGGACATGGCCGCCGAGGAAAAGCCATATCCCAACGAACACGCCTGCCGTATGCGGGAACCTGGTGATTTTGAAATCTTCAGGAATAGGGCAGAAGAAGCCGACGGCAAAACCATCCGCGTGATTTACGGCCAGGAAAAAGGAACCGATGAATGGGACATCCAGAGTTACCGGATGCCCACGTCCGACTGGTCGGAAGCGGAAGCCCGTGGCTATTGCTCCGATCACGACGGGATTAAATTCGAGCCAGCAACCGGCGAGGATTCAGAATACGAAGCGCCAACTGCCTCTAGCACGTCAGACAATGACGCCCTGGACACGGTAAAGGCCCAGCTTCGCCTTTTGGAGCTACGCATTGAACTAGAAAAAATAAAAAAGTAGGAAGGTACGTTTTGAGTAGTAAAGAATTACGGGAAGAAGCTGTCAGTTTGGCAGCCCAGGCAGCCGTTGCGGTAGACGCAGAAGACGTTGAAGCCGCCACCAGAATGGTTGAAGATTCCAAGGCGTTAATGATAAAGGCAGAGCAGCTGGACGCAGCCGCGTCCCAGGTCCGGAAGCTACAGGGTGAATATAGCCAACCGGTCAACACCATTCCGGTCACATCGAAAGACGTGGCAATCTATGACCAGCAAGACACGACTGCCCGGATCAAGAGCGATTATAAACCGGCGTCCTTTATCAAAGGACTTCCAGCAATGGCGCAGCCGTTGTGGGTCCAGGAGCAAATGGGAAGCAACCTTAAGGACGAAGCCCGGTTCATGACCGACACATTTCTTAAATGGATGACGGCACCAACTGAAAACCAATTCTGGAAAATGGCAACGCCAGACGAAGCAAAAGCAATGCAAGAAGATACTGACGCCGAAGGCGGGTTTTTCGTCCCGGAACAATTCATTAATCAGGTAGTCCATGACCCAGGAGTTCCGGGGTCCCAGTTGCGCCCGCTCTGCAACGTAATCAGGGTTGCATCCAAGGATGGATATATACCCACGATGGGCAGCGCGACCTGGGCAGCAATAGCGGAAGAAGCAGCACCAAGCGAGTCCACGCCAACCGTGGGCCAGGTGACTTTTTCCATCGAGAAATCCGGTGGGCTTGTCAAGGTCAGCCGGGAATTATTGGACGACTCGGCCATCAACCTTCCGGCGCTGCTTTCGCAGATATTCCAGGAGGCCGCCGGGCAGTTTGAGGACACCGGAATTATCTCGGGGAATGATACGACCCAATACGCCGGTATCATGTCCAACGCGTCGGTGGCTTTCTACACGATGGCCAACGCGACTTCGGTTGTGGGCGCTGACCTGATTGGGACCTACTACGCCCTAAATGCCCAGCACCGGGCCAATGCTTCGTGGGTGATGAAATCTTCCATAGCGGCGCTGGTCAATTCAATCGCTATAACCGCCGCTGGCGTTCATAGCATCCCAAGTCTAACCGCTGCACCGGCCGACTTCATACTCGGCAAGCCGAACGTGCTAACCGATGTAACGAGTGGCTTGGGTGGCAATATCACGTCCACCGAAAAGATTGCCATTTTCGGCGATTTTAAACAGTATTACATCTTTGACCGTGTAGGGTTCACGATCCGCAGAAATGACGACCTCTACATGGGCAATGACCAGGTCGGGTTCTTCGCAACCCGCCGGGGTGATGGACAAGTCGGCCTGGCCGAGGCGTTCAAGATCCCACGAGCCGCCTAATCTGGACGAAATAACACTATAAGGGGGCGGGGCTACGGTCCCGCGCCCAACTTTGGAGGAATGATGGCCAAGAAACTTTGCATCCAGAACTTTACCAATGGGGCGACCGGGTTGGCCTATGAAGCCGGCGTGGAATACGACGTCCCGGCGGCGACTCTTAAAGCTAATCCCAATTACTTCCAGGAAGTCGAGGGCGGGGAAGCCCCGGCAGAGGAAGCCACCGAAGAAAAGGCCGAGGAAACCGAAGAAAACAAAGAAGCAGAAACGGCCGAGGATAAATAGTAGATGGTAACGCGCCACACATACGCGACAGCCGATGACCTGCGGGATTACCTGGCAGGGACAACGTATTCCAGCGGATGGACTGCCGACGCTGCCACGCTTCGGCGTGTGCTGGAAGGCGCCAGTGACCGCATTGATTTATATTGCGGCGGTGGAACCTTCGGCCCGGTGACGGCGACCTATGCGTTCGATATAGGTTCCGGTAATCTGCGGGACTCGGTTCAGCCGTTCATGGTAAGTGGGCGCAATGCTATCCGAACCACTTCGGAAATGGTTCCGATCATCAGGCTGACCGATTGGCTGATAGCGGCCACCACGGTGACGGCCTACGATGGAACCGCCAGGGATAATAACACGGTTTTGACGGCAGGATATAACGCCGATTATTTCCTGATGCCCTATAACAGTTCACCGAAAACAATTCTCAAGCTGAACGAAGATACCGCCGACACCCTGGATGCTGGCCAGCAAACGTTGACCATCCTGGGGGAGTGGGGATACACGAACGACACCATCCTGGTGACTACTGCGGACGCGGTAGCGAGTACCACGGCCACATCGGTCAGTGTAACCGCAGCGGCCAATTTCGGACCGGCCCAGACGGTGCTTATAGATAGCGAGCAGATGTATATAACCAGTATCAGCGGGAACACCTTGACCGTTGAACGTGGGGTCAATGGGACCACGGCGGCAACCCATTCGGGCGGGGCAAACGCTTCCCGCTACGATTACCCGCCGCTGATCGTCCAGGCGTGTCTTGATATTGGGAAGATTATGTTTCGGAACCGGGACATGGGTTCAGCTGGAACCATTGGGGGTGGTGCCGAGTCAATGACCACCAGCGAATCAGAAATCCGGTCGGTGTTGATGACTATTGCCGATTACCGCGCCACTGGCACGTCTAGGGGGGTGATCTTTTAATGGCTGAAGCCTTCAAGGTAAATATAAAGGCAACGGGGCCAATGTTTGACGATGCCACAATTGCCAAATTCCAGCCCATCATCAACCGTGGGCTTTTGGATATTGCATTGCTTGAAGGATCCAACAATGTAAAGGAACAACTATGGGGTCCGAGGACTAAGGAAGCATACCTGGCATCGACCCCAGCCCAACGCCACGGCGCATATACCCGCAACCTGCGGAACCATATATGGGGCCGTTTGACTGGTAATAGCAAGGCCCGGGTGGACGCGAAGGGCGTTACTGGTGGGGAAACGATTGTTTATGCCGACAAGATTGAAGAAATGTATGGCATGTTTGAGAACACAACGAAGCATTTGAGCCAGAACGCCACCAAGTTCGGGGACAAATATATCGGGGATCCCATCATTGAATTACTAGGCGGCCAACCGTGAGCAGAAGTGGGGCATTGGATCGAATAGACGCGCTATTGTCCGAGATTACCGACCCGCCATTTGTGGGGGTAATCAGGGCTGAACCATTAGCCCTGGCAGGGACGCCGGTGGTTTGTTTTTGGGTCAATGGTCGGGTAGATAACCACCAGACCCTGGGGGACATAGGCAGCACGACAACCATCATGGTCCGGGCCTATTGGCGGCTGCAGTCGTCTCGGGTAGTACAGGAAGCGATTGAACTGGATATATGGGATGCAATGGTAAACATTGATTCCAAGTTGAGAAGCGACGCCAACCTGGACGGCAACTGCACCGATTCCCGCGTGGGCGCGGCCACGGTGGTCAATATGCAAATCGGGGACGCTATCTGCAGAACGGTAAGCATCCCATTTGAAATTGACATATACGGGGAAATAACAATTACACCATAGGGGTGAACGATGGCAAAAAGAAGCGGACTCGGGCAAGAATTTTATATATCAAGCTATGATCTATCGGGGGACGTGGCCAGTATTGGAACGATGGCAACACCACGGGAAGCCCTTGACGTGACGGCCATTAACGCTTCGGCCCATGAACGGGTGATGGGGCTGGCAGACGGCAACATATCCTTCACGACTTATTTTAATGACGCCGCTGGCCAGGAGCACGCCGCATTGTCGGGACTGCCGACCACTGACGTCCAGATATCGTGGCTAATTAGCGGAACCCGAGGGGATCCCGCCGTCAGTATGGTAGCCAAGCAGATTGACTATAACGGGACACGTGGAACCGATGGAAGTTTGACCTTTGACGTTAACTGCAATTCAACGGGAACGGCCCCGGATTGGGGCGTTCTATTGACTGCCGGTTCTGATACCCATTCCAGCGCGGGGGCAACTGCCAGCGTAGACAACGGGGCAGCCACTTCCAACGGTTTGGTGGCTTACCTGCACGTTGTAAGTATTGCCAGCGGAACGGCAACGGTAGCGATCCAGGGGTCATCCGATAACGGGTCCAGTGACGCTTTCGCAAACGTGGCAGCCTTTACCGCTGCCAGTGCAGGAGCAACCGAGAGGATAACGGCCAGCGGAGCCGTGGAACGGTACTTGAGAATCAACACCACGGGGACATTCAGCAACGCGGTCATTGTTGTGACGGTAAGGCGCGGCACTGCCCAGGATGACGTCAGCTTATGACCAACACCCACACACACTGGACGATCACCAGGCCGAGGGGCAGCCATTCCAGGATTGCGTCCTGTGCTGATGTGGATTGCCAGGAATACCGGCTGGGGTGGAAAACGGTGCTAAATATGAGCGACCCGGTACACCGAGGCCATGCGGAGTTTATCAGGACTTTGAAAATGAACTGCCAGGAACGACGGGTGGGGGACACGATGGTCGAGTTTATCTTCGCACCTGGTCAGGAATGTTTCACCGGTCGATCCAACAAGCACCGGGTGGAACTGGAACGGGAATCAGTAATGAAAAAAGACGGGCAATTACTAAACCCATATCAATGGGTTGATGAAATGAACGACACACTATACAGGATAAAGGGGGTCAGAAATGGCTAAGGAATCGGGCTTGGGAATGAGCGTCGCGGTTGACGATTCGGGTGGAAGCGCCAGGACTATATCAAACGATATAACCAACCTGGATTTTGCAACACCCAGGGAAGAACAGGATATCACGGGATTGGATAAGAGCGCACGGGAACGGCTGCTATTATTGGCAGATTTCACGGTTACGCTGAATGGCGTATTTGATGATGCCAGCAACATGGCCCACGACGTATTTAAGACGGTCCCATCGACCAGCGTGGCACGAACCACCACCATCGCGATATCGGGCCAGACGTTGGCATGTGAGGCGTTTTATACCGACTACGCTGTAAGCCGTGGGACCGACGGGTCATGCACCTGGTCAACCAACGGGGTCCTATCAGGTGGCGCAGTTCCAACTTGGGCATAGTATGACCACCACCAACGGGCAGAAGCCTGTAAAAAAGGAAACAACGGGCGGCTTTCGTATACCCGAAGAACTTGTCAGGTTCAAGCTGACGGGTTCATATGAGGGCGCGTGGGTTGTTTGTCGGTTGAATGTTTCGATGAAGTATTACGCCCAGCTGAGGGCCGCCGCTGATGCAGAAGATCAGGCGGCAATGGCCACGTTATTCGGGGACCATGCCCTGGCTGAGTGGAACCTTGAAGATCCCACCGGCGAACCATTACCGGCCAACGGTGAAGGCATGATGGGCATACCGTTACAAATGGCCATGCAGATCGTGGCCGAGTGGGTGGAACAGGTGTCGGGGGTGTCAGACCCTTTAGGGCAGCCATCCGGCGATATAGAAGCGTTGGCGGCGCTATCGACCGAGATGGGCGAATAGTTAGGAAGCCCTGGGAACTGGAAGAAGCGGAACTGATTGACGGGATCTGCCAGCGTTATGGTTGTTTACCGTCCCAGCTGATGGATGAATCGGCAACAATTCTCAGGATGCTGGCAATAGTGCAGGAAGGAAACCCGGAAGAAAACAATGGCGAATGAAGTTGAAATCGGTATAGGGGCAGATAGTTCTGGAGCAGTAAAGGGAATCAAGGAAGTCCAGACTGGCTTCGGTAAAATGTCGGCCACTTTTGAAAAGCACCGAAAGAAAATCGGTGTCGGCCTGACCGCATTGGGCGGCGGGTTAACTGCGCTCGGTGGTTTATCTCTCAAATCAGCGCAGGACGAAGCCATCGGTATTGCCAAACTTGACCAGGCACTTAAGAACGTGGGGACATCCTACGATACAACCAGGGAAGCCATTGAAGCGTCAATCGCCGCAACCCAGGCCAAAACCAACTTCGGGGACGAAGAACAACGGGAAGTCCTGTCGAAATTGGTGACGGTGTTGGGTGATGAAGAAAAAGCCCTGGCCGCATTGCCCGCAGTCCTGGACGCTTCCGCAGCTTCCGGGAAAAGCGCGGGGTCAGTGGCCGAAACCATGTCGAAGTTCCTCGCAGGGTTGGCCAATAATTCGGACGCGGTGGGCGTGTCAGTTGATAAAACGGCCACATTCAGCGACAGATTAGGTGTTGTACTTGATAAGGTCGGCGGCCAAGCGGAAGCGACTGCAGACCCATTGGTCCAGTTGAAGAATAGCACGGGGGATTTGCAGCAGGAATTCGGGAAGGCGTTACTGCCAGCCCTGGAAGCAATTGTCCCGCCCATGACTGAGTTAATAACGAAGATAATTGCGTGGACGCAGGAAAATCCAAAATTAACCGCCGCAATTACAATCATTGCAGCGGGTATCGGTGGCCTTGCCTTGGTATTGGGGCCGATTCTTTTAATTCTGCCGGGCATTACCGCAGCGGTGGGATTGTTAACGGTGGCCTTTGGTTCCCTCAGTCTTTCCATGCTTCCCATTACGGCGGTCGTTGTGGGTATCGCGGCAGCCATAACCGCTGGGATTATCGTGTGGAAAAATTGGGACACTATCGTCAACGTGCTGCGTAAAACCTTTGAAAAAGTTATGACTTTTATTAAGAACATTGTCGAAAAGGTGTTCAATTTTATTACCGACCTTTACGAATCGAAGCTGGGCTGGCTGCTACCAGCTGGGCCATTGGTTAAGGGGATTCTGTTTTTAAGAAATAATTGGGAAACGGTATTTAACGCGATTAAAACCATTACCAAAAACGTCACCGAGTCGGTATCTAATTTCTTCGGGGGAATGAAAACAAAAATATTAAGCGTGTGGGATGACATTGTTGGCGGTATACGTGACGCCATTAACTGGATTGTGGACAAGATCAACGCTTTTGTGGGCTCCTGGAACCGGATACAGTTGAGGGTTCCACGGGTTCGACTTCCTGAGATCCTCGGCGGCTATACCGTAGGGGGCCAGGTTTATGGAGTGCCACAAATCGGCACAATCCCCAGGTTGGCAAATGGTGGCATTGTAAGAAGCCCAACACTGGCAATGATCGGGGAACGTGGCCCGGAAGCCGTGATTCCCTTGAACCGCTCCGGGGCTGGTGGAATCAACGTCAATATAACGGTCAACGGCGACATTGTAAGTGATGACTTTGAGCAACGTGTTACCTCGGCGGTCAGGGACGCCGTGCTGGGTGGCGGTTTTACGGGGGTGCTGGCTAGGGCGTAATTATGGCAGTTGCAACGTATAAGCTCGAAATAGATTGGAATAATGACGGGGATTTCACTGATACCGGTGATTCCCTCGACATGGGGCGCGTGCGGACGGTGTCCTGCGACTTCGGACGGGATAGGGCTTCCCAGCTGACGGGCAATTCCAAGGCTGGAACGCTGAAGGCCGTGGTTGATAACCGTTCGGGTGACTACTCATATTTTAATTCCAGTTCGCCGCTATATGGAAACCTGCTACCAGGGCGCCCGGTGCGCTTATTGGCCAGCAGCGACAGCCTGACAGATCAACCGGTCTGGCGGGGCTTCCTGACTAAAATTACGCCGATGGTCCGCGCGGGTGGTGATTCAACGGTCACACTGGAAGCCACGGGACCGCTGGGCTACGTGAACCTTGACCAGATAGATGTTCCAATGGTTACAAGTCAACGAACCGACCAGGTCGTCGATGACATCCTGGACGCTGCTGGATGGCCAGCTGGAGCCAATTACAGGACCATAGCCACGGGCAAGACTACCATTACCAGGTATTGGAAGTCGGGGGCTTACACGGTGGCAGCCTTGCAGGAAGTAGAGGAAACCGAAGCCGGTTTCATATACGAAACTAAAGACGGCAAAATCGGCTTTGACGATCGCCATGCACGACTGAGCGGGGCCGCATTGACCAGCCAGGCCACGTATAGCGACGCGGCTGGGGCTGCTCGGGTCTATAACAAGATAGACCAGGACGACCCACTTCCCCATATATTCAATATTTTTGAAACCGAAATCATAACCTACACCACCGGCAGCGTTGCGGATCTATGGACCCTGAGCGAATCGGGGGCCAATTCCCCGAGCATTGAACCCGGATTAACTGCCACGTATATCGCCCGATATCCTACGCCTGGGGTAGCTGGAAACGCCGTAGGGGTGGGGACATGGACAACGGTGGCTGCTACTACTGACATGACGGCCAATACCGCCGCTGATGGATCAGGGACAAACATTACGTCAGATATCGGAATAGCGGTTTCCAAAAGCTCGGAAACAATGTCGATAACTTTGACCAACAACAACGCAGCGAAGGCATATATAACCTTACTCAAGGCACGGGGGACGCCCATTACATCTAACAACCCGGTAACAATCCAGGAAACCAACGCCACCAGCAAGACCGCCTTCGGGGAAAGAACCTGGCCAAGTAAAACGAAATTTATCCCGACCACGGCCGAGGCTTCGGAATGGGGCAAGTTCAACGTGGCAATTTATAAGGATCCCACGCCAGTTCTGAAATTGTCATTCGTGGCCAACCGTGACCAGAATTCACTTAACGAAATGATCCAGCGGGACTTGTCCGACCGGGTGACGGTAGTGGCCCAGAACAACGCGAACCTGGCCATCAATGGGGACTTTTTTATTGAAGGAATATCCCACACTATCAGCAATAACCGGCTGCACATTGTAACGCTTTTATTAAGCTGGGCGGCACAATACAGCGATTGGTGGGTGTTAGGGACCAGCAAGTTAGGAACCAGCACACGGCTTTCGTATTAAAGGGGGGATTTATTTATGGCATGGACAACACCGGCAACGTGGTCAACGGGCCAAATAGTCGAGGCGAGTGACCTTAATGCCCAGATCAAGGGAAATATGGAATTGACCGCACCGGCGCTATTCAGCGCCCAGGGTGACATTCTATACGCTACGGGCGCCAACGCCCCGGCACGGCTGGCGAAGGACACCAACGCCACCAGGTCATTGACCAACACGGGGACAAACAATAATCCGGCATGGGCTCAGGTGGCCCTTGCGACGGGTGTATCTGGAACGCTACCGGTGGCAAATGGCGGGACCGGTGCAACCAGTTTGAACGACCATTATGTCCTGGTAGGCTCGGGGACTGGTGCAGTGACACCGATTACGCCAGGCAGTTCGGGGCTTGTATTAACCAGCAACGGGACGGGATCCGATCCCACGTTCCAGGCTGCTGGTGGGGGTAGTTCTAACTCGGCCGACACAATGGTCGAAATAATGATGTATTCATAGGGGGTGAATTATGGCTAGAGGGGACGCAATTAACGATATAGTTTCATGCACAAATAGTAGCACTACAGATATAGGGCCGAGCGGAAGCGTTGAATGGGTTATCAAATTTTGGGCTGGTAATTTGGAAGGTAACATGTATTTAAGGGCCGACGATGGCACGAACCAATCAAACATGGCTTACGGTAATACCGACACGTCGGTCAATGGATCAAACTGCACAATACCAATAAATGCTACCAATCATCTTGACGTCTGGAACAACACCGGCGGGACCAAGACTTTCGCATATTTTGGGTATATTACAAAGGAATAACAAGGGGGCCAGATGGCACGAACGACTGATGAAATAAACGCAATTATCGCAGGGTTGAAAACAAATAGGGATACACGCGATGCGTATA
>VTLG01007941.1_pt1 | contig 21744 bp, 17 predicted proteins | sample 4694571 | NCBI WGS metagenome assembly VTLG01 (sample SAMN12604809, study PRJNA352737) | marine metagenome | biome: ENVO:00000447; feature: ENVO:00000209|ENVO:00000569|ENVO:01000036; material: ENVO:00002151; isolation source: viral sequences binned using virsorter ... | reverse complement strand
TAGATGTAGCCCAATTCCCTCTATTTGTACCAAGTTCAACAGTTGCAGAAATATTACCACTAGAATCAAATCCTAAAATTTTATTAGAACGTGCTGTACCACCTGTGCTGATTTCGGTTACTGTACTTGTAACACCCGTGACATCATCTGCAAATTTAATGGCTCGTTCTGTTTTTGTTGAAACCTGCTGAGACTTCATTGCTTCAAGGTCAATGCTTGTCTCTAAGGTTTCCGCATCAAAGATATTATTATTTTGGTAATTTGTGTTTTGAGTAAGAGAAACTTCTCTAACAATAATTACTGTATCACCTGATACTGGCCTATGATCAGAAGGAGAAGATACAAAAGTTACAGTACCTTCATTACTACTGTTAATTGATACTGTGTAATGAGTTGTTTTTGTTTTTAATACACCATTTACATAAACTTTTAAATCATCATCATCAAAAACAGTAAAATTTACACCACCTGATGCAAATAGGAACGAAGCCGTAGTTCCTGTTAAGCTGTATTCTGCTCTGTTACCAGTAGTCGATACGGTCATTGATAACCTCCATACGGAACAAAATTAGTAGGCTTTGCCCAATCCATATATGGAGAACCAGCCATTGTTGCTGAAAAATTTTCCAATCTTGAAAGATGTCCAGGGTTGTAAGTTTCTAACATTGGATAGTAAAAAGCATAGTTATAAACATGCTCTACTAAAGGTAGGCCAACATAAGGAGTATTACCTCTCATTTTTTGGAGTACGTCTTTTGCTCTTAAATCATCATTGACAAGACCAACCATGATTTCTCCCATGTCTTTAAACAACTCATAGTTCACCCCCAATATACTCTCATCAAGAGAAGAATCCATCTTATTCATAGACTCTAACAAGAAATCTCCTGCTACTCCAAGAATACCAGACTGTACACCTGAGTCAATAAAAGTTTGCGGGTCTGTAACATCTGGTGGTTCTTTCCCTTGTATAAGCTTTTTCGTTGCTAAACTTGCATACCCTAAAGCAACCATCGGCCCAAAACCATGTAAAGCTAATTTATGTACTGGTAAAGTACCGATCCTTGGATATATATCGGTTGCCATTTTCATTGTCAAGGATCGAAATGTCCAAAATAATTGAAGGAACGTACCGAATGCTGTTCCTTTGTTGGACATTAGCATCATATTTGCTCTTGAAGAGGCTCCAGCTTCAGGAACAAAATTCCTTGATTCAAAGACAAAAAAATTTCCTATCTTATCTGATAGCTCTTTGTTTTGAGTCGTTGATAAAACGTGATCGGCAGTAATATACTCATCTGAACTTAAATCCACATTTTTATAATCTGCATCATCTTTGAGCATATCTTTTAAATTAAATGTAGAATTGCTGTCCCTTAACTGGTTCCATTCTTTTTCAGAGATATTGTATTCTTCTAGTCTTTGTTTAAACAATTTGCCTTCCAAGGTTTCATCCAGTCCTTTCCAAGAACTCTTCAATTTGGTAGCAAAATTATTTGAAGCAACCTTGCTAAATGCTTCTCTCCAAAGGTCTGTCCACGCATTTAGTCCATTTATTTTGAAAAAGCTATCGGCGGCGGTTGACATAAATCCTGGGTTCATTCCAATGTCAGCCCATCGGTTTACTGCTGAAGAAATCAACGAATCGAAACCAATGCCAAGCTGATGCGTAACATGCATTAGTTCAGCTTGCCGAGCTTTGTCGCTTTGTGAAAATCGTTGTTTTAATATCTTAAAAGTAGATCCATACGATCCAAGAAATCCTTTGCCATGAGTATCTAAAACTGCATTTCCTATTGCTATATCACTAAATGCGGAAATAACAGCTTTAGGTAATTTGGTTATGATTTGGAATGCTTGTATAGCATTTACCATTTGGGATAATGCAGGATTACCAACAATTGTTGCTTCTCCACTTATTTGTCTCCAAGCACTTTGAATTCGTAGTTTTTGTTTTGTAGAAAGATTTGGCCCCATCTTTTTATACATCTCTTGAAACATCCCTTCTGGATCTGGCCCCCAATCTTCCATTAACGCCAACCTCTCGTCAAAAACATCCATCCCTTTAAAAATAGACCCTATTGGATCAGGGTGTCCGTATTTAGCGTTATATCTCATCCAAGAGTCAGCATCTTTGAAATGCAACTCTCTGGTCGAAGACATTCTTTCTGCTAACGACTTGTTGGAAAGCGTATGATGCAACTCAAATTCTGTTTTTCCTTTTGTAAACGCACGATACACCTGACTTAGATATTCAGTTGTTATTGGACGTTTCATTTTCTTTTCATCAAGCAAAGGACGAATAGTATCAATCCATTCTGCTTCTGCTAACAATCGACCCTGCTTTGTAGGTACAGACCCAAGCATTTTGACAGGATTATGCCATTGAGTGATCAAATGATCTTCCAGAACTTGCATTCCTGCACCAAAGGAATTTGCTTCTCCAACTTGGATCTTTTTAAATTCTTTAATTATATCTGACAATTTTTGGGCTAAAATATTTTTGGTAGATCCTTTACTAAACATTTCCCTGATAAGGTCTAACCCAAAATCTACATCTTTTGTCAATTTATCAAAATCTGCTGGTCCTAATCCTGTTCTCTTTTGCCATTCATTCAACATCCTCCCAAATCTAAGATTTTTCCTAGCATTCATTCGACTCGCGGTGGAATCTGCGTTTCTATTGTGTGCAAATAATAATTTGAAGTTCTTTATTTGAACACCCTTCCATAAATTACCTACCATTTTTGCTAAGAAGTTGTCGTAACTAAGATCGTCACCTTCTCCAAAGATAGCGTTTTGAATTTTTTGATATGTCTTTTTGATATGTTTTTTAGCTCTTGCTCTGGCTTTTGTGTTGTTTTTCCAGTTTTCTTTGGTCCAAGTAAATACATCTCGAACTTTTGAAGAATCTTCCATTCCAAAGCCCAAAATCAACTCATCTACTTCTTGTTCAGTTATATTCTCAAACTGATCTGCTATTTCTTTACCGCATTTCATGGTTATTTCTTTTTAGCACCAAAGTTAGTTAGACATTCTTGCACTCTGTCAAGCAAGTCATAGACGTTATCACCCATATTCTCAAGCGTATCAACAAGACTCTCAGACAATTCTTTTTGCGTTGGATCTTTAGCAAACGAATCAAAAATCTTAGACCATAAACTTTTTTCTTGTTCAGGTTCAGGCATTTCAGCATCTATGGTCTGATCTTTTTCTCTTATTTTTTCTAATTCTTCTAAAGTATTATATTCTTCTGGTTTGGGAGTTGGTGTATTAGCAGAATCTAAATTCGGGTCATTGCTGTCAATATTTGTGTCAGGATTAAAATTAGCATCTCCGTTCATATCTGTAGCAGTTTTAATTATATCTCCCTGTCTTTTAGAAGCATTAAAGTTTCTAAAAGTTCTTCCTGCTCTAGCAAAATTACCAATAGCAAACCCAGCCCCAAATGCAAAAGCCATATCCATACCAATGTCGCTAACACCATATTCTTCCTCAAATACGTTTTTCTTTCCGTAGATAACGGCCCCTGCTAATCCTGCTAATCCTGCTACTTCAGCACCCTCTCCACTTATAGTTAATGCTCCTTTAACTGGTTTCGATAATATCCCTGCTCTAGTACCTTTAATAGCTTTATGAGCCACATTACCAATTTTAGCTAAATGCGTAATACCCATTCCTAAAGGTATAAAGTTTATCGGGTCTGGCAACGAACCTACTAAATATCCACCTATTTTATATCCATCCCATGCTCCAACATTTTGGAACCATGTCTCGTAAAACAACTCCCTGTCATAACTAGAAGATAATATTTCAGCCTGTCTTTCCGTCATGTCTTTTCGGTAAGACAAACCTTCTCTAAAATTAGGATGTTCTTCGTTCCAATCTTCTTCGTTGATAACAGGAGAATTTAGTGCTGTTTCATAATTTAACCAATCTAATCCTTGTACCATCCATATATCACCAAAACCTTGAGCAATAGAATCTCTAAACGTATTCCAATCGTCTGGTCTAAAATTCTGAAACGCTTGCCCTAGAATTTCAGGATTTACATATGGATGCTGTGGATCAATCATTCTACTGGAACCATGCTAGGGGGAGATAATGGTGCATCACCTAATGGGCTTCTTACTCCATATGTTATTTCAACTCTTCTACGATCATCTTCGCTTAACTTAGCATGTGACGTTACAAAAGCATTTTGTACACGTTGACTTAATGCTTCTACAGTAGGTCTCCATTCTTTTTCTAAATCTCGAATAGCTCGTTTAACATGTGCATCTGTTGTTTCTGTTTTAGAGTAACTTTGTGCTTTTCTAATAATGTGCTTAACAGTAGCCAAATCTCTTACACCATATTTTTGTATAGCAACAGGAACCATTCCACCCAAAGCATCTGGATCTGTTCCTTTATTTGTTTTATTTACAATATCTGGTCTCATTTCTAATTCATGATACAACTGAATAATTCCTTCAACTGTAGCATGTTCATCCATTTCTTTTAGAATATGCCTACTACCATAAGCTTGTATCCAAGGATGAACGTCTAAGGGATCATTAGGATCATGGCTTATGTCTATAGCTTTATCAGTCCATTGGTATAATATTTTCCCACCATTGTCTTGCGTAGGATCTACTTGAATTAATGATGGTACTAATTTTGTTCCATCATCTGTACTATCCATTGTTAATTTTAGTGCGCTTGCACGATTATATTTAATCGCCATAGCAAGATAGTTTATTAACTCTGGATTTTCCCTAAACATAAAACCATGAGATTGAAATGCGGGATCATCTTTAATATTAATTATGTCTTCTTCTGTAATAAGAATATAGGGTGCATTATCTTGTATATAGGCTAAAGCATTCTTTTGAGTCAATTTATCGTTATAAACTGCATTAAATCCTGCACCATTTACTAAAGTGACATTACCCGATGCTGGTGATCTTGCGTTTATATTTCCTCTATTAGTACCGTCAATTTCAGAAATAGCATGATCTACTGCTTCAGTATGTGACAAATCTCCTGCATTGCTTATTTTTGCATTTGCCAAATCAGTATACAATTGAACCATGTTTTCTTTAGTTCTACCAGTATGTCTATTTGAATCAGCATTTATAGTTTTTGATCTTTTTCTAACATTAAATGTTGTATCCTTAGCTTCTTTCTTAATTGGAGCATGTCTATCAGCAGGAGGTGTATCGTAATAATTAAGTAACGTAATTCTAGTTTCTTCTGGGGCATTATCAAAATAATGTCTTACAAACATACCTAATTGAGGTCTGCCTAAAGCAACTAATTTTTGTTCCAAAGCAGACTTAAAATTATCTCTATCACCTACCCATTTTGATCCCAAATCAAGTGCTTTTCTAATTGTCCCTGTATTAAATTTAAATTTTTTATTTTCGCTATCAACTCCAAATCCGAATTGTACAGCTTGATCTAAAATCCTATCTGGTATCACTAAATCGGCATCTGGAGTTCCTGAACGTATTCGTTGTAAATTAAGAACTTCATCTAATTTTTCTGGTGGTGGTGGATCTTCAATATTTAAATCTACACCTTGCCTAACAAATAAATCATTAGATCCAAGTTGGCTTCTTTTTGATTGTTCTTGACTAGCAAGACCTAAAGCACGATCTAATATTCTATTTTTTAAATTATCTTGAGTACCTTCATTTCTTTTTTTATGAATGTTATTTATGTTGTTTCTTAATCGCTCGTTACTCATACCTTTATATTGTTCTGGCGTATGTAGTAACTCTGCATACTCATCTTTTATCGTTTTATAACGATTATAATGTTTTTTAGTGTTTTCACCATGGTTGTAGTCACCTAAAAAATTAACTGATGCCTGTTCATTAGTTCGTTCATCTACTATCGCATCAAATATAATTTGATCTAAATTTCTATTAGTAACTTTGGTTAAACTACTTTTATCTGCATTATTATGATTTTTATGTATTGAAAGGACTTGTGCGCCATATTTTAGAGATGCTTCTTTATTTGCTCCTGTTGCTGGCATCCCTTCAGATTTTAAATGCTTATCAACATCCCAAGTTCCATCTTTTTTAAAAAATGTTTCAAAAGCTTCTCTACTTGCAATTTCATTAGCTTGTAACTGTATTTTATCAGCCAGCAATGCTCTTTCAAAAGTTTTAGTAGATCCATCTCTTTGTTTATTTTTTAGTTGAGTGATTATTTGTCTGTGTTGGTTTGTGTCAAACCCTAACTCAACTCTTCCTGTTTTACTTGTATGATCTTCTAAGGATCTCCCTTGTTGTGAAATTCCTAAATTTCTTATTTGAAGATTGTAATAACCTGACTCAATTCTTCGCATGAGTAAATCAGCACCACCTTCTCGGTGTGCTAATTTTGCAATGTCGTTAGCAAACATTTGTCCTTGAACACTTTTGTATACTTTTAAAATATTCTGTTTGCCTAAATTGGAATCTCCACCTTCTCTATCGTAAAAAGTAATTAATTCATTTATATAAGCAGTTAATCCAGATTCGTCTTCCCAATCTGGTAATTTACTGTTTATATCTTTGTTTAATATTTTATGAATTTTATCTGCATTCTTTAATCCTTTTTCAGATAAAACATCTTCATCTTCTTTAAGAGATTCTTGATGCCATAATGTTACTTTATTTCTAAGATCAGTTAGACTATTGCTTCCATGAAAATTTATACTATCTTCTAAATACTTTTTTTCTAAAGCATTTGCCATTGTTTCAAATTTTAGAACTATGGCATTCTCTTTATCTGATAATCTTCTTTGCAGGATTGCTTGTACGTTAGGAGAGTTTTTGTACCAGTTTAATATTTGTTTACCTGAAACTTTTGCTCTTTTATCTCCTACTGTTAAATCTAATTCTTGATCTAACCATCCTTCTTTAGTTTGACCACCTCCAAATAAAAAATGGTGTCTTGGTGATTTACCATCATCCTGATTTTTCTCAGTAGATAATTGACCATGTTTTTCAGGATCTTTATATGTGTCAACAAGTGTGCTTTTCACTTGTCGGTTCATTTCACGATCCCATTCGTTAAGCCAATTGATTCCTGTGTTATATTCTAAATTTTCTCTTCTATCTTTTTGCTTTTCTCCTATTTCTTTACCCCAATCAGCTAAATCACTAAACAATCTCCTAGCTGAATCAATCCCTTGCTTGACTTCATCATAGCCTCCAATCATTCCTGGCCCCCTTACTGTAGGTGCTTGATACCTACTTCTAGGGCTAGGAACCATACCCTTCATTAAATCTTGTCCAGTAAATTCAGCCATTACATTGCCCAATTAAATGATCTATTGGAACCTTCACCAGTAAAAAAATCTTCACCACTACCCATAGTTTTAGCACCTCCTAATATTCCACTAGCCATGCCAGTAGTGTAATTAAGATCAGCACCTTTTCTTTTAAGTCTTATTCTGGCCTTCATTTGACGTTGACTTACCTTATGTTCCCAATCACTTACGGATTTCCAATCATGATGAGCATGATTTAAATTATCTAAAGTAGTGTAAGTATTATGGTCATCCATGCTCATTTTCCATTGCGTGACCATAGCTTCTTGAACCATTGTGTCCAAAGCAGTACCTTCTGTTAATTTAACACCACCTTTAGTTGCTATTTTAGTTCTTTTCTTTGCTTCTTTTGTTGATCCTTCTAGTAAAGTTGCTGTTTTTTTATAGGCTCCCATTTTTCTAGCCGATGCAACATCACGCTCAAACTGCTTCTGTTTAAACACTACAGTTAGATTTCTAGCAATATCATTTTCAGCCATTACGTTTTCCATTTCATTCGCGGCTTGCATATCTAAAGCTCTTTTCTGCTGTGCCGCCCAAATAGACATACCCATATTAAGGCCACCTAATATTGCCATTCCTATAGCCATATATTACCCCAAATTGACTTCAAATTGTTGTGCTATATAAAGAATCGTAAATGGAAATGGTTGATTGCATCGAAAAGAAACTCCTTCTGATTCAAAGGATCTTGCTATTGGAGCCATTTCTTTGTTGCCAGTAAATAAAGGGACCATGTTTCCATATTGATCTTGCGAAGGATTACGAAAAATAACCTCTTCATAATCCTGACCTTCCATAGAAAATTCTAAACCTAAGCTGTTTAGCATTTTTATGTTTATTTTAATCATCCGTTTATTTCCAATTACGAATGATCCACCACCATCTCCCATAGTCATCGGAAGGGTGACTAACTCGGAGGTATAACTTAGTCCTGCCACTACAGTATTAGAGGATATAAGGGCCGTAGTGGAACCTATAACACCAGAAGCAACTACTTGATCTGGTTGAATCGCACCATCTCCGAGTACAGATAAAGTCTGCCCTTCCAAATGACCATAACCGCTTGCTGTTGTAAAAGCACTAGAATTATAGGTTTTTAAACCACTATCTACAAAATGAGCATCTACTTGAGCAATTTCTTGTGCATCATGAAACCGAGTCATGTACTCGATTTGCCTTTTAGTGCTAACACCTATAGTTCTTTTAACAATCATCCATGTTTGTGATCTATTATCTTCTGGGATTGTAATAATAGATTCTACTTTTGCATGATTACCATGAGTAGCATCAGTATGAGTACCACCTATAGTGTGTGTTGACCATGCATACATGTTCAAAGATGATTCATGTGTCAATGCAATCAATTTCCCATTTCCAAGCCTTCCCCAAACGACTGAAAAAGGTTGCTCTTGGTACGTCATTTCTTTAACACCAGAATAAGTAATATCTTCTGATCTCAAAGTAAGATCCATTGCACCATATTCTGCTTGTTGTTCTCCTGCTGTTTTCATTTCACGGATTTTACGTTCATTTTGTTGAACGTATAACATTTTTTCACCAATCTGTAATGCATCTGCTGATCCTGCTGGATATGCAGATTCTTTTACAACCGTAAAATTAAAAGGAGTTAAAGTAAGATCATTCTCTGAACCATATATAGTAAATACACCACCAGTTGTACCAACTGCCAATTTGGTTCCTTCAGATAACCATGAAATCTTGTCAACTGTATCTGAATCAATGGTAAAGGTAAGTGCATTGTCATCTAAAATTTGTTCTCCAAGAATTACAGCACCAGTTGGGTCAATATTCCCTGTGGATGATCCTAATAATTCAGATGAAGCAAAATTAAAAAAATCACCAGTTTTAGAAAACCAAACTGTTGCGGGATATTTTTTTGTGCCAGCAAATACTAATCGTTGTTGGTATAGCGAGACATCACTAGGATAGCCATTTGTAGAATTAAATACTCCTGCATTCCATTCTAATGTATCAGCACTATCTAAAACGCAATCTTCCTGAAGAGTTCCTTTTGCTTCTCCTGTGTTGACAATTGATGTTATTTTTATAGAAGTCCAACGTATGCCTTTAATTTTATCTCTAATATCTCCAGCTAATACGTTTACTCTGTAAATAACACCTATATCTGGAGAACTACCTCCTGTTGTGAAAGGCGTATGGCCTGTTGCTATTAACCGAACTCTAGTTCGGTCTTTTTTTAAGATCATTTTTACTACATTAATTTTCCCAGTCCATTTTGTGTCAGTTGTACTCGCGTCAGACATTAATTTAAATGTAATTGGAGTACCACCAGAATCTTCTGAAATTTGAAATGTTGTTGCAGTTGGGTTTACTACATAATAAGTCGTGCTATTACCTTGAGATGTAGCAGTTGCATTGTCGCTACTGGAAAAATAAGCAAAAGCAGTAGCATCATCATCTGTCACTAAATTACCAACACCACCTCCTGTTATTCCACTTTTGTGGAAATAGACTTTCATCCCTGCTTGTAAACCATGAGATGAATTTACAAATGCATCTAAAGCTGTATCTACACCAACACCTCCAATTTCAACCATATCGTATGATCTATTCCAAACAACCGTATTTCCTGCACTACCAATAGAAAAAACACTTCCACCTTGAGCAGTTGATATTTTAAATGTGTCAGTGGTCTTGCTGATAACGTAATAATTAATTCCTGCCTCAATATTAGTTGGCAAAGTTGTTGCTGTAAATTCAATTAAATCTCCATTTTCTAATCCATGAGCAGTTGATGTGATTATATTTGTTGATGTATCAATTCCGCTAATAGATCCACTACCTCTTTCAATCTTTAATAAACTAGCATCAACTTTATTTAGCTCATCATACGGACCATCTACAAAATCTATATTAGATATAGCCCAATATGATCCGTCTTCTGCTCTGGAGCCATAACCAGTTTCACTAGATGTTGGAACAGTACGTTCTATTTTTTTAGGAGGATGATTGGGATGGGCTAAAAAGATAACATCTGCACTTTGGATATATTTAATGTCAGCAATTTCAGTAGCCGTATATCCTGTGCTGGCAATAGTAAATTGTGTGGCATTATTGGATTGAAGCCCTAAAATACCATTGTTGTAAAATATCTTAATATTGTCGGCATAAAACTCTAGGACATAACTCTGTCCTTGTCCGTAGTAAAATGGGACTAATTTGGACTGATAATCTGTAGTAGTAGATGCTTCAGAAACGTAATAAGTTCCTGGCCTTCTTGCTACAGATCCCTGTGGAAGGACTATAAAGTTTTCTAATGTTTTAAGAGATGTTTTGTAGGATGGTATATCTATCTGCCCATGTAATCTGGGCGATATTCTACCTTCGGAAAAGGAACTTTGGATATTCTGTACAGTTCCCATTTAATATCACGCTTTGCCCCATGAATAGGTAGTACCATAGGCAGTTCCATCACTAGGCCAATCAACAGGACGATAATCTGTTCTGTAATCGCCTAATCTGGAATCCAACCATGTATTTATTTCAATTCTTTCTACTGAACCACCTTCTTGTGCATCAAGACTTCTAGCTTCTTGTAGCGAAGCAGAATACTTACGGAACATTTCGTCTTTAAGAGCAGTTTTACCAGTTAAAGGTTCCGCTAACTCCCAAGCAATCCTAAGACCCATAACATTTCTTAGGATAGGATCTAAAGTTGTTAAATCCGTAACTCTTGCTTGCCATTTAACATTTAAAGTCGATGCATCCGTAAGAATCTCATTGCCTTCAATTCGATACGGAGTGGTATGATCCTGCAACGACAATATTCTTAAACATTTTTCGGCAGGGTCTTTAGTAGTATCAGTTGGGAATGTAAATGCATACTTATAACCCCACGCAGGAGTTGAAGTATAAGCAGATAAAACAGACCGCCTAACAGTAACATTCCAAGGATGGGAACGGAGGACAGAATCCCTAATATCGTCAAAACGATTATTAAGAAGTCTTGCCCTCTCGTTATTATCCGTCTGAACGTCCGAAATAGTTGCTTCACCTAAATTAGTTAAGGCGATATTAGCAATTTCCGTAATTCCAGATCCAGTTGCCATTATCAGTCAACAGTAAATTGTACGTTGATAGCTAATGTATATGAACCAGAAGATCCAGCATCTACACCTTCAAATCCCAAGTAGTATTCGTTTAATTTATTTGCAGTCGTATGACCAGCATCTAAATAAACTTCCTGACCTAACTTAGAAATATCTCTTGTGTGATTAGCCAAATCTACAGGCAGTTTAGTAATAGCTGTAGCTAATGTTTGAGCATCAGCATAGCAATTATCATCAACTTTTGTTCCAGCATTGTCAGAATACAATCCAACATTAAAATCGGTTGCACCTGAAGAGGTGTCACAGTGAGTCCAAATATGAAGCACTCTCCACTCTGGAAGCAGTTTGCACATCATATAAGTGTTTGCATCAACACCTAAATGTTCAACAGTTGCTACGATGGAACGAAGTCTCGCACCATAGAGTCCAACTTTATTATATATAATTGGTACATTAGCTTCATTTGAAACTAAGGTACTTTGTACATTTGCCATATTTTAGCCTTCTGGGGGGGCATTTCCTTCCTCCCCCATTAGAGTGTTAATTACCCTGCTTGATTACAGAGAATTTCAACCATACGCTTTTCGTCAAGACGAGTTGCGCCGATTGTCATTTTTGCATACGCATAAAGAGAAAACCGCTTATCGGCTCTTTCTTCGATACGAGCATTAATGTCATTCCAAATGCAAAGCCCTAAAGCATTTCTTTGGAAAACAAGAACACGGTCTGAAGTAATATCATCACTTCCTGTTACATCTGAGGAAGACTGAACAACCGATGGGAGCAATTCAGTTTGGATAAAGTTAAAGCCCATATAGTGATGAACTTGTCCTTCAACCAATGCTCTTACCGCATTGTAGTCAATGCTGTTTACTTCAGTAGAAGCCAAAAGGTTTTCAATTTGCCTATGAGTACATACGCAATATACATCAGAAATCCCGCCCTCATTATAATTAAGAACTTCATTCTTCATTAACATACCTCTAGCTTCTATTAACTTAGCTACAGACAATCCGGTATTAGCCGCGGCCGCTCCAGTATGCTTAGTAGAATCTACTGCAACAATGTTTACATCTGATCCTACATTTGAATCTGAAGTTGCCCATGAAGCCGATGTTGATCCATCTTTTCCAAGATAGGCTGTTCCGTAACATGCATCGAGAATTTCCTCGTCAATTGCTCTTCCGAGTGCCATTCCTCCAGTAGTTACATATGCACTTGCTGGATCTGCAATGATAACCCGAAGCATATCAAAGGAATCGACCATATCTCCCCAATCGTAATCGGTTGGAGTGACACGCCTACGTTCATGTGGTGTCTCAATTAAAGGAGAATCCGCATGTCTGCTAGTGACTTTTTGTGCATTGGTCTTGCCGATTTTGTCCATGAAGTATTCTTCACCAACTTTACCAGCTTCCAACTGCACGGCATTACGCAAGCGAGAACCTTGTTGCTGTGCTACCAGCCCAAGATTATCACTAAACTGCTTGACCATACTGGTCGTGATCTGATTAGACATAATACGCCATACAATAGAGTTTGGTGAATCTACCCTATGGAGTTGTCCTATTCAGGATTCCAGCCTAGTCACTTGCAGGGGTCCAAGGATTGTCCCTGCGGATCTAGTGGGATACCGATTCTGATTTATGCAGATTTGTCGTACAATTTCTGCATGGTTTTAACAGCCTCCCGATGATTCGGATGTGAAGCTGTCATATAAGCTCGTTTAAATTCAGGATCAGATAACTTTGCAGAAATCGTTTCCTGAGCCTCTTGGGGAGATAAACCTGATCCCCTTGGTTCGCCAGTTAGAACGGGACCTCCTTCTGAGAAAGCTTCTCCGATCCGTGCCAGCATCTTAATCATGTGCGGATTATTGCCGACTCCAGTTTCTTCTATGTAATCCAGAGTTTCACTATCCGCAAACCGATTAAAAACTCTTTGAGCAAGATTCAGGTTTTTATTAAATTCTGGACCCCAATCTTTTTGTAAAGATTTAAGTCCATTAACTTCTTCCTGCTCTCTTTGCTCGTCATAAGCCTGTTCAGAATTTATAATATTATTTTGTACTGTGTCAAGTATTATTTCTGCCTGTGCTTGATTTAATCCTGCCCTATGTGCCATTTCTTTGTAGTTGCTTAAATCACCACCTTCATGCTCATAGTTATCAAAATTATATCCATCAGGACTTACTGGCCTACCTAAAGCATTATAAGTTTCATCCCATGATGCTTCATCATTAGGCATTTTTAACACTTGTTCGGGAGGAACACCCATTTTTTTAACCGCATGTACATAACTTTTGGCAAGTTTATCTACAGAGTCAAAGTTCCTTAATGAAGGTTCTCGGTCCAAACCATCGGGTAAGGTAGTCGGGTCAAACGTAAGAGGATCTGAGGCTCCACCTAACGCAGTAGTTGGGGCTTGTTCAGAACTCTCCGAAGTCGGATTCTCCGATACCATCTCTTGAGTTTCTTCCATCTTCCTTTTGTTGGAGTTTGATTTTTTCTTGCAGTTCTAGTGGGCTAGTTCCTGCAAGTTGGATTAATTCCGCAATAACAGCCCTTCTTCCTTCGTTAAAAGCCGTAGTGTGCGGATCATGAGGAACATGCGTGGTTGTCAACATAAAATGTCGGTCACACATGTCCGCTAACACCTCTTTTCCTAAATCACTATTTAGGAGATCAAAATACTTAGATGCTCTTTTAGCCTGTTTCTTCAGTAGCATTCTGTGCTTCTGCCATATCTTTAGTTGCCTTTGCTCTGGTAGCACCTACTTCTGCTTCTACCATAGCTTGTTCCATTTGTTGCTGTCTCGCCATTTCTTCTTGCTCTTGTCTCGCAATCTCTTGTGCTTCTTCTTCAGTATATACAACCGAAGGTGGCGCACGAAGAATCTCGACACCCATTGTAGTAATGCGTTGAGGATTCAGTCTCTTGATTACATTAGGATCAATTTGAGCAAGTGGCATAATAAACTGTATCAGTTGAGATACCGCATTCATTTCAACGGATCTCATAGATACTGAAACAGGGTTGACGTATTCTATTTTAATTGGTTCTTCCGCAAATTCTTCTGGGACAGGAGGCAACAGACCATTTCGGGCCATGACTTTCATTGTTCTATTTAAAAGCGGAGACAAAAATTCAACTTCCTGTCTAGCGACAATTGGGCCGATAACGGTCATCCTGTCTCTTTGCCTCATTGCTATTTCAGTAGCAGAGAACCGCATTACATCTCCATCTGGAGCCATAGGGCCAGGTAATTCTAGGAGATCAAGGAAAAAAGTCTTTTCTATAGATTGCCGTGTCATTCCCATTTTGGCTTCGGCATATTCAATCCGACCAACAGTAGGCATCTGGAATACAAGTTCACGACCACCTAATCCTGCACGATAATAATTAACTGCATCTGGTGTAGTTCGTAATGGTGCAAGAAATCCATCATCAGGAACCATTAGCGGAGGTGATACTGCTTTTTGTACACTTTTAAGAAATGTTTTTTCCATTTCATTAAGCATACGAATATCTGGAAGTGCATCAACTCCTGGCCCTCTACCATATATTTCTAAAGGATTCCTATTCCATCTGCTACTAACATATGGAAAATCTTCAAAGCCATTTATATCCATCAACATCCGTTCTTTCTTACAGATAGTTAAAGATACAAATGGAGCTTGTATTTCTAATAAAGGTCCAGGCTTTACAGAATGGTAAGGTTTTACGACATGGATCATATCGTATTCTTCATAAATTTTACCATTCTCCAAATTTTGAAGTACGGATTCTGGAAGTCGTTCTACTGGATAGCTCTCAAAGAGGTCTTTGGCAGTTTGTTTATAGTTACGGAAGCATGTATCAATGAATCCATTTTTGTTTGAGGCCAATAAACAATCATTAAGTCCAAAATGACGAAACAATGGGCCTTCGCCCGGAACGTCTTCGATATACATAACCGCAGTACCAAATGTACCAAGGTCAGTATAGTATTCATAAGCTGAAGGATGAAAATTAGATTGAGGTCTTGACAGGGTTTCCATCACTTGAATTTGAACTTCTTCAAGCCATAGCTGGATTTGCCTATTCTGTTCTAACGGACGAAACCGTGGTTTTAATATAAACCAAGGAACTGCCGAAGGAGTCATCATGTTATGCATACCAGATGCAAATCTAGTAACTGCACGACATGGAGTAGAATCGAAGATTTTAGCTCGTCTTTCTGCCCCTCTACTTTGAGTAGCCTGAAAGTCGTTTCTTCTAGGAAGCATCAAATCTGCCAACTGTTGCCAATGGGCTTCCCAATTACCCCTATTGGCTTTTAGATGCTCTTCTTCTTTCAGTAAATCGTTTACTGGATTATTTTCAGATGCACCATCCATTATGCATTTCTAGTTAAAGCGGTTCCGTATCTTTTTTTATTTGTTTCTGTCGTAGTACGACCTTGTGATGTTCTAGTGTCGTAACCTTTGCTTCCTAAAGTTTGACGAGTAGAGGCTCTTTTAGATGCCATAGATACATCTGTAAACTGAGGTGCATTCATGGCATCGTCTAACCCTGGATCTAATTCTGGAGTAGGTTCAGGGGTAATCATTTCTTCTATTTCAGCAGGAGTTACATCTACTGGACCATCATCTCCATCATCTCCTGAACCAAATGTTTTTCTTTTCCAGCCTTCAAAATTATGCAACAAACCTTCTTTAGGATTTAAAAAATACCCCAACAAAGATCCAGATGTAGATAGATCACCCAACTGATTCAAATTGTGCATGAAAGCACCACGACCTGTGTGTTCGCCCAAACCCCAAAATTCGTTCCAACTGCTTGCTTGCTCTACTGGACCTTCGTAATTAAAAGATTCAGAGGATTCTTCTATTAATTCTCCTTTATCTTCGTCCCAAGTCCATACAACTTCAGTATATATTTTCATAGTTTCTCCTATGCGTATCCTTGGCCTAATCTTGGCCTGTTAGAATCCTTACCACCTCTGCGATTGCCTTTCATTTGTTCTTCTCTTAATGCACCAGACCACATTGACGTAAGACTTGCCATCTCTGATTGGTATCTTTTAGACAAATTCTGTTGCAATCCCAATTGAGTCAAAGTTACTTGTTGTTTTGTTTTTATATCATCTGCTTCTGTTTGAAGCTTTGCTAATGTTCCACCTTGACCATAAACTTCATCACCTTTTGCTCTATATGCTTTTGCATCCTTGCTTGTTCTGCTTTTTGCATACAAATCTATATCACCCTGAAGATTAGCATAGGTTTTGTCTCCGATGCCTGTTTTTTGTTGCATCATTCTATTATAATCGCCAGTTCTTTCATTAAGCTTCCTTGTAATATCTGCTTGTTTTTCAGCAGTATCATCAATTTTTCTTACCATTTCTTTTGTTCCAGCTATTACTTGGATAGTATCATACGCCCATCTTAAAGGGTTCCATTCTTGTTTATCTTTAAAAATCTTTTCGTGATAGGTTTCATATCTATGTGATTTATATCCTTTAGCATGTCTTCTATCATATTCTTTTTGTAAAGATGCTACTTCTGCTTTTTTATATCCTATATTTTTAAAATGTTCTTGATGTTGTGGATTCAAAACTTTATTCCAATTAAGCATTCCAGCACCTTCTTGCCCATATGTACCAGCACCTTTTCCGCCATAGGCTTTATTAATGTTTAAAATATTCTTTCCTGCTTCTGTTTCATAAAATGCTTTTTGGATATTTTTAAAATTTGATACTTCAGATTCTTGTCTTGTTTGAATATTTCCTAATGCGGTTTGATAACCTTTTGCTTCTGATTGGTATCCACTAATTCTTTGTCTTGTTTGATTTAAGATGTTTCTTGCACGTTGAAGCTTACTGCCAAGTCTTTTGCTTTTACCACCTCTACCTGTGTTCATTAATGCCATGCTTCTACTCCAAAATAAGGGTAATCTTTGTCATCACTACCTATAGCATAATCAAATCTTCTTTCAAGCAGTTGTGCTTTAGAATATCTAAGGCTTTGTACCGCATAACGAGTTGCTGACATAAGATCATCACGTTCTTTTACAATTTTGCCGTCCTTACGATGATACATCCTGAATTCCTCAAACCATTCTGATAAATGATTGAACACCAGTAATCGCTGAGTTTGAAATCTTTGTAACATTTCCATAAGTCCAGGCTCGACACTTTGTCCTCCTTCTGGATTTTCAAAATGGACAGGGTGCATCGCAAGGTCATTTCTCCTATAGATTTCTGCTAAAGATTTACCAGAACCTTTGTCATGTTGGTGTCCGTCATGAGGCCAAATGACAGGAATCCAATTGCCTCTGCGTTTAATGGCAGATGCATGGATTTCAGGTGTTTCGGCTGACTTTCGGTACGCATCATAGACATAAACTAAATCGGTATCTCGATCCCATGCCAACCAGACACATGCAGTTGGATGGTCCCACCCAAAGTCAATAGCACATATTCTAGGCCAATGCTCTGGTATTTTGAAAGCTTCTCTCTTAATTTGGTCTTCGTCAACAGGAAAAACCAGACCAGAACCTAATACTGGAATACCCTTACTTCTCATGTCCCTTTCATGAGGGGGAAGAGCATTTAATATTTCACGCTTAACTTCTTCATCTAAATGCGGTGCATCATCCCAAGTTGCGTTGTATAAAGCTTGGTTTGGCTGAATGTTATTTACGAACTGTGCCACAACTTTGGTCATTCCACTTTCAGGCGTAAAAGTCATAAAAGTCAGACCACCTCCTTTCAAGGATGCACGAAGGGCTTGGGAATAAATATCCTGTGGTGGTTCTTCATCCATCCACACTACATCTATGGCTTTACCCATAAATGCCATTTTTCCCTGTTCGTAGGATTTAAAGAATATCTTAGAGTTTTTCCCAGACTTATGCTTAACAAGCAAGGTGCTGACAGCATTTGGGATTCCGGGGGATCTCTCGGTTTTTACAATGGCTTCTCTAGGAACTGCACCTTTACCAAAATCATCTGGATCTCCTGGCTCCCCTAAAAGCTCTGCTTGGACAATATCTCTGACATTCTGTGCCGTATTACCACATGCCCATGCTTTTATGGGTTTATGGAATCTTGGGCCAAGCCACCAATCAGGATAAACACCAGTACAATGAATAACCATCTCTGATGCACCACAAAAAGTCTTGCCCGTTTTATTCGCCGCCATTAATAGGCGTTGCCTTGCTAATCTGCCATTATTGTCTCTAGCAGTGTGGAATCTCTGCTGATAAGGGTAGGGATTGTAACAAGCAAGCTTGTTGGATTCTTTTGTCTCCTGAATTGCTTCAGCAAGATCAAGAGCTTGAGATAAAAGCCCCTCGTTCATCTTCGTAGGCTTCTAGCGGTTAGGGATCTATTTTTTGCCCATGCCGAAAAACCTTTTACGGCATCCCATTCTTTCCAATTCTTAAATTCTGTAAGTGGAGTGACTTTTCTTTTACCAGCTTGCATAACCTTGCCGTAATCTCGATCTCTTCCAGATGCAAGGCCAGATCCACCATATTTTTCCTGTCTAGGCTTAATTACAGTATCATGAGCCTGTGCTACATCAACTGGAGTAAGTAAGAAATCAAGTCCTGGAATAGTTGCTAATGCAGTTAGAACTTTAGCCCCCCTGCTTTGCACTAATCTTGATTTCCATGAGCGTTCTCTGCTTTGAACTTTTTGTTTTGGTTTGTTTAAAGATTGGCTTATTTCATATGATTCTTGTTGAGGTATTGTTGGGCCTAAAGGTTTATATGGACCTTCATTTAACAAACTAACATCAAGAACATTATATGGCTTTCCACGATCTATATTAGATCCAGTTAAAATAGTTTCAGTAGTTTTTCTTGCAACATCTCTTGCTTGCTGAAGTGTTACTGGTTTTTCAACATCCCATGACACAGCAAGATTAGGTTCTTTAGGTACTTGTTTCTTAGCATCCCTAAGATTCAATTGTAAATTCTTTAAATCCTTTGAACCTTTTTTTGCTATTTGAATATTTAAATCTTGTTCTGTAACTCTAGCGGTTCTTTGTGCATCTGCAAAAGGACTACGATCTAATTGGTCGATTTTTACAATTTGTCCTTCTCTAACCATTTCAGATTCTTTACCGCCACTAAATTCAGGCTTTAGCTGAGTATCGGTTAAAGTGGTAGTCCTATCACTACGCATATCACGTTGCTGTTCAACAATTAAGTTCCCAAGCTCTTTTGCTCTTTTTGCTTGCGGAGAAGTTGAAAGTGCTGGTTCTTGAACAACTAATGCTCCTGCTTCTGGTTTTTCCAAATCACCAATTTGAAATCCAGAATGTTTTAATTCTTCTTCGTTTACGAAACCAGCATCATCTACAAACCCTTCTGGAACGTCTTCAGGTGTTGTTTTTAGTACATCATGTAGTTCTTTGGAAATCTCGGTCAATACCGTTGACTTGGGTAAATCCTTATCTGGAAGATCAAAACCTCCATAAGTGCCTCCCTCATTTCTTGCCTGATTTAAACTAACTGGAGTTCTTGTAATTTTATGGGAAGATTTTTTTACTGTGTGAGTTGGACTTTCTTGGGCTTCACCTTCAGGATTAACTTCTACAACAGGATAAGTAATAAAATCCGTTGAAACTCTTTCCTTTGTAGAAACTTTTCTAGGTGTGCTTTCTTTAACCAGTTGCGTTTGTCCTTCAGGAATATCGTAATGCTGGCTTTCTATTTCACCTTTAAATTCTTTTGCCATTGCTTTGGCATTCCCTGTGTATGCCTCCAAAAGACTTTTAGCTTCCTGAGAAAACACTCGGAACTTTGTAGCATTCTTTCCTTTTTCAAAATTCATCTGCCAAGTTGCACGGACTAAATCTGTGTCAGCAATCTGCCGTACTACCTCTGAAGGAAGTTTGTGTCCCGAAATAGAAATTGTTTTAGATTTTTTAGATGCGTCTACAAGTCCCTTAATATAATCAACTGCTTTTAAATCTGGGGCAAGCATCCCTGTGTTCTTGTAACGATAAGGAGTAGTCCCTTTCCAAAAAGATGTCGCATCCTCAAATCCTGTGTACTTCTGTGGAGGTTTACTTTGCTTTGCGTAAGAATATGCACTTGCTGGTGTGTCGGTAGGAGGTTTGGTTATCGAATCGTATTGGAATTGGTACTGTTTAACATTCTTTTTAAAATCCGTGATTATTTTATTTTTTATATCTGGATTTAAATCACCATACGTCTGGTTGCTATACGTTACATTTTTCCCACTTAAAATTGTTTCACGCCTAGCTTCATTTGCTTGAAACTGTTGTTGTACTTTTCCAGTATCGCCACTTAAATCAAATTCTTTTCTAGAACCACTTAAAAAAGTTACTCCCTTTTTAGGAGTGTGTTCTATCAATTTAATTTTTTTCTTAGCCATCTTTAGTTGATAACAGTCGGTTCTTCAAGGGTTGGTACAGTTCTTCGTACCACAACTTTCTGGAGAAGAATTTTTGCCCCCTCATCTCCCACCAAACTAATAAGTTGCGCTTCCATTTCTTCAATCGATCTCTTAACTTCAAGTTGTGTCTCCTCTGGTTTGTATCCTGCTCGGTCCAATAAATCCTTAGATGCCTGAAACCGTACTGCATCCGTATCTGCATTCGTCATCAAATGCTCCATCGTATGCAATGCCTTCGGGGCAATATGCTTCAACCTCTCCCTACTCTTTTCCTCAATCTCCTTCTTCAACTGGCTCTTTAACGTGTTCGCCAAATTCCTCAACTTCTTGTAATCATCACTCTTGTACCCTGCATATCTACAAGCTTCAAGAGCATTACCATTCTCTACAAAATGCTCTATGAAATCCTTCTTCTTCTGAGAACGTATGTGAGGTAAATCAGTCATCCTTCTTCCTACTCAATACCGTCTTCTTTTTCTTCTTACGATTCCTCGCACCCTTCGCCTGACCCTCGCGCCGATTCTTCCCTTCGTCCTGATCCTTCATACTCGGATGAGCCTTATCCTTACCATCTCCATTACCATAAGTCCCATCTTCCCTGTTCTTCTTATTCAACTCGGCACGATAGCTCGTCTTACTCTTCTCGTAAGCCCTCGTCTTTGCATTACGTTTCCTACCCTCTGCTTTTGTACTTGGAGAATCACCCATCTCGTTATCCTGTTAAAGTTTCTAAATTAAATATATATCTAAAAAATTATTTTTGTAAAGTGTTATTATATATAACAATTTCCAATATCTCCCCCGTGTAGAGGAATGGGAGGTCCCCCTCCCTTCGGTCGGGCCTTTTTGTGACCCCCACCCCCTTCGATGAAATAGTCTGACAACGCACCACCTCGGTCGTTCCTCCCTCGGTGTATCCAAGACAAGCT
>VTLG01003610.1_pt1 | contig 21749 bp, 15 predicted proteins | sample 4694571 | NCBI WGS metagenome assembly VTLG01 (sample SAMN12604809, study PRJNA352737) | marine metagenome | biome: ENVO:00000447; feature: ENVO:00000209|ENVO:00000569|ENVO:01000036; material: ENVO:00002151; isolation source: viral sequences binned using virsorter ... | reverse complement strand
TATGTTCGACGCGGGAACCTGGCCTAAGAGTAAAACCCTTTTGCATCAGTTCGGCGCACTTCAATGCGCGAACTAGTTCATAGTCCACGCGCATCTTTTGTTCGACTCGTCTAGCGATAGATTTACATCGTTCAACAGTCTCTCCATCCAAAGGAACCATAAAATTTAGCTGAGCACCGTAGTTCCAGCCTCTTGAATAGCTCTCAGGATCATAAGGTTTGTTCTCACTAGCTAGCCAAAAAGGCGAGAATGTCATGGTTGAACCATTACAACTCACGCCTCTAGCATACTGCTGTCGACTTGGCGCTCCGTTATTCTGGAATTGTACAGCTTGATTCGTAACATTTCCAGTGGCAGTGGATTCTGGCGCCGCTGTGTTATAAGTATCCTCATCAGCATAGGCTGGTAAACCTATTGCGAGAAGACTGATAAGGAGGTAGTGGTAGCGGTTGTGTTTATGGTTCTTGTTATGTCTATATCTTCCAATAGAACTAAACCAGTTGTAGCATCCGCTGATCTGGTTATGACATCCAGTTGAAAGTCTTCGCCAGCTGTTGTTTGTGAGAAGGTGGTATTGGAGTCCAGTATATCGCCAGAGGCTGTTACACCGGTTCCTGACCAGCTCTTGAGTTCTCCGCCATAGACCTTTTGATTTACTGTCTCTGTGACGGTTTGAGTTGTATTGGTGGTAGCGTTCATTGAGCCTTGAGTAAAGGCTGGTGTTATTTGATTTGCTCTTGCTACCGAGGGTGATAACAGTGCTAAGAGTATTAGCCATAGTTTCATTCGTCTTTCTTCTTAACCATAGGACAATTTACGGGTGTGTTACCTTTACCTTTAGAATTAGATGTGTTCAATCCGAAGGTCGCAAGTGCACCAGTAAATACACTTGCCACGAACGTGATATCACCACTTGATCCTTTCTTGATCATCGGTAATTCTACATAGTTAAGGGTAATAATAAAGCCAGCCCAGACAACAACACCTAATCTTACAAAGGTGCCGAGTATCTGAATCTGTTCTTCTTTATCATCTATACCATCTTTCAGTTTATCCAGAAGGTTCTTCTTTTGTGGTGTCTCCATTCTTGGTGAATTTCTTTTGTATTCGTTTAGCAAGTTGCATAAGAATAGGTTTGAAAACCTTTACACATTGCTTAAAAAGACTGGTGGCTGTCAGAGTCGCCGCAACCGAGATCGCTGCAGTTGTAGCTGCAGTAACCATGATCTCTTCTTCTGGTACCGGCATATTATAATTAGTAAAAGGTATCTCTACTTTTTTTACTTCCTTTGGTTGTGGTTTCCCTTCATCTTCCTCTTCTTTCTCCGATTTAGTACCGGCTAAGAAACGTAAGTCCCCAGCTGGTACTAGCATCGGTTTAAAAGAAGGTAAATCCGCTGATGGTGCATCCAATGTAGGACGCGGTAAATCAGGCGGATTACTTAGAGTTTGATCGGGAAGCTTAAAGGAGGGTAGAATAGGTGGGTCCATTTAGTCTGGTTCCCACGTTATAGCACCTCCTGGTACCTTATCACGTTGTTGTTGTGTAGATAACCTTAACCAATTAGCTGGGTACTTAGTACCTTCTTTATCAGTAAAAGGTTTATCTATATGAAGTGGTTTATTTTGATATTTGTATCCCATTATTTAGCCCTCGCTGTTTTAAATGGATGTTCGGCAAATGCCGCCCACACCATAGTTTCTCCATTAGGGTTAGTATTAGCTCCGCCTGTTCTAACTTTTACTCCATTAGAAAGAAAGTCAAAATTAACACCAGTAATATCAGCGTCATTTAAGTTGGAAGCTAATGCTGTGCTAGTAGGATTAAAAGTCTTTCGTTTAGAATCAAAGATAAGCCAATTTTTATTAGTACCACCTACAGAAGCAGGTTTCGTTATAAACCACCTCGGACGGAATCCGGTATATATGAATGGGCCATCAGCATTTTCATTTCCTTTCCACGTTCCAAACGAAGAATAACCTGGTATGGCAGTCCACAGGTAATTAATTAGAGTCACACCGCTATCATTATGACCACCTGTAGATACAGAATAAACAGTATTAGTTGGTTCGGTATCTTGCCAAACAGTATTTGAGTCATCCATTGCGGCATTACTGTTTAACATTATATATTTTTCAGCACCTATACCACTATGATAAACAAACCAATTATCACTACTTGATGTAGATTTAGAAATTATAAAGTCAGGTTTTGCTCCAAGATTATGACCTACTGTTCCATTAGCAGCAGTTCCAGTATGTTTTAATATCTCAAATCCAGCAGTAGCATTAACCCAGGAATCAGTTACTGTAATACTTCCTTGATCTGAAGGTGTTGCTGCAGCTGTTCCTGTATCCCAGCACCAACTCACAAAATTTGCACCTGATGAGTTAGTATAATTACCAGCACTTGTAAGTGTAAAACCATCTGAATTGATAGCAGTTAAATTTGATCCATCAGCTTGAGCATCAGAAGTATCCGATTCTATTCTATAATAACCATTAGAACCTTCTCCTCTTACTTCATCATAAATAGAATGAGAAGCTGAAGCATCTCCTCTATTTTTAATCCATATAAGTTCAGGTTGGAAATTAAGACCTTTTATTGTATTTACTGCAGCAGTACCTGTATAGTTTAAAACATCAAAATACTTAGATGGATTGTTCAGTTCATCTCCACTGAATGTATCGGGTAGGTTTTGGGTACATACAGCTCCAAATTTCTCACCAGAAATAGTTACTGGATGCTTGTAAGCTCTTTGTCCAAAATTAGACTCAACACTACTACTATCGTAACCAGTATATAAGAACGCCAGTTCATCTGTTAATCCTGTTTTTACAGCATTCCCAGAATTCTCTGCTGTTCCATTCTTATATAAATAGATACTTCCGGTACCTCCACTATAATCAATTGCTACGCCTAATACATCTCCAGTTGTCCAAGCACTAACAGTTTTTGAGTTATCAACCGAAGTTCCGTTATACCATTCGCCTGTTTTTCTCCACCAATAACTATATGCAGCACCATCTCCTGCGGTATAGAATCCTAGGTCTGATGTCTTCATGAATCCACAATTGAATTCATCTGCCATTCCTCCACCAAGAGTATGTTCGACAAGGAATCGACCATCTCCTGGTCTTACAGCTATTGTTGAAGTATTCCATCTCCTAGTACCTTCACTACTCCAAGACATCTTTAAATTGCCTTGGGAAAAAGTAGTAGCAGCAGCAATTAGTGGATTCCAAGTTGCGTAATTACCAGTCACTTGACCACCTAAACCATTGTCGGTTCCTCCGTTCGTTGGAGTGTCTGTGAGGGAGTCTTGAACTACCTGACCAATAGTTCTACTTGGAGTAAAAGCAGATGTATATTTAGCTGTACCTATATAATATCTTATGTCATGATATTTTACATTTGTTAGATGATTTGCACCACCTATTCTCATAGTATTATAAGAAGAACCCATAGCACCAGTATTAGCTTCTGTTGCTTTTAAAGCTCCATTTCCCCATATACGAATTATACCATTTTCTCGTGTAACAGCCCAGTGATACCAAGCATTTAAGAAGTTATTATCAGTATAATATGTAGCACTTCCACCAGTTACAATATAATCACCTAATACCATAGGATATATATTACCATTAGTATAAACAGCAAATCCTATATTATTAACGCTATCATCTCCAAAGTTAAATATTCTGGCATGTGTAGTTAACGGATTAGAGTTGTTATTGAATACATAAGTCCAAAATTCTAAACAGAAGTCATCACTAGAAGTAAGTTCAAAATCTGATGATTGAGCAGTCGCTTGGTTAGAATCACTCCTAGCACTATACCCCCAACCAGTAGTAGAACTAGGAGAATCTGATACATAGCCAGTTGCAGTTATTGTATGATTAGAACCAGAACCTTTAATAGTGGCATGATAATCATTCATATCTAAATTATTATCGCCGTCATTGCAAGGACATGCAAAACGAAGGTATTGTTTTAGGCTATCATCTGAAAATCCATCATCTTTGTCTGCTGTCTTATAAATAGGACCAGCAGGTGCAAAGGTACTATAAGTAGTAGCACTTAAATTATTAACCGTGAAGTCGTTGCGGGTTGGAGGTTTGAAATTAGCTGTGTATTTTGCAACACCTTTATATACTCTAAAGTCTTGTAAACTACCTGTAAAATAAGTAGAACTAAAGTTACCTATTTTAAAAGCTTTGCTACTTATACCACATTGACCTGTAAAACTTCCACTAGCTTTTAATGCACCATCTAAATAATGTTTAAGCACCCCACCTGTACGTACTAAAGCTACATGGTGCCATTGACCTGCTGCGAAATTACTAGGAGCAATAGGTACAAAACTTCCACCTAAGTACCACTCTAAACCTCTAGAAGTTCCATAGTACCAACCACCTCCAGGGCTATTATTTCCGTCATTATCTACAAAATCAGCAAGGGAACCACTGGCACCCATACTTGTAAAGTTTACAAAACATTCTAATGTAAAATCTCCATCAGTTCCACTCGAATATGTACCCCAATCAAAGTCAGCATCGGCTGCAAATGATAAAGCATCACTGCCATCAAATGCTATAGAAGAACCATAAAGCCTACTTTTACTAGTATCAACTGAAGGATCTCCTATTAAAGTTACTGCTTTATTAGAACTTCCAGTATTAATTGCTTGGTGTACATCACATGTCCCAGAAGCTACTGAATCACCAGGAACTGCTAGTACAAGTCCAGTATTATTAGTTGTACCTGCAGAACTATCTGCTCTATACCCAGATCCTTTTACATCACCGTAATCATCAGTGGTGTTATATATCGGAAGACCACCAGTTGCATCAGAAATCTTTCCATTAAGTGTATCTTTTCCTAGGTATCTATTTAATGATGTGTCGTTGAACTTGAGGTGGAAGCTGTTGTCAGCGGTTGAGTCAACTAAGACGTGACCATCAATCTCTATTCCATTTAAAGCAGATTTATCGGCAGGTATATATTCAGTATCAAGTGTTGTTAGAGTTCCAGATCCAGTAGCTACAGTAGTCCAAGCACCATCTGTCGGATTACCTGTACTCGCAACCCATGATCCTCCATTTATTCTAACTTGACAATCTCCAGTCCTTAACCAAGCTCTAACACTATGTTTATAAGCAATACCTCCTGTAGGCGTAAATGTAATTATTGCTGAATTATCAGAAGTAATAGAGTAATCATCTAACTTCCCGTTAAATGCTTTTGCTGCATCTGTAAGACTTCCAGAGTCAACTGTAAGCATTGAACTCCATGTAGATCCATCATTCAGGTTATTTCTAGTCGTTGGATCGGTTTTGCCATCTACAAGAATGACACCATCGACTTCAATGGCATTAATTTTATCTCCAGATCCTGCGAATGAATATTTAAAAGTAGTTACTTCGTCATAGCTTCTTTTAAGAGGTATATCAACCCAAGAATTCTCTGCACTTAATTTCCAATAATAATAATCATCATTGATCTGTAAGGTATTTAGGTATGTATAATTACCAGTAAAGCCTCTCATATGAAACCTTAAAGTAGCTTTTAATGGAAAAGTACCTGTTGTTAAGGTCATTAATCCATCGTTACTACCAATCTGACAGTCACCAGTAATAGATCCATCAAATAGATTTGCTTTTGGACCTACTTCTAATGAACCTCCACTGGAATTAGCTGTAGTATCTGACCAATCAGTCCCATCATTAGGAGCTGGAAGTGCAAAGGCTTTCGGATTCCATACACCCGTTGAATCGAATGATCCGAATGCAGCCGGGGATAATGCTAGGCCGTCAATGAAGTATATGTCGGATAAGTAACCCTGTAGATAACCTGCTTTAGATCCATCTACATGGCATCCTATTAAATGAGATTTACCTGGTTCATTACCTAATTCATCATTTTGGTTGGGAACATCGTCAGATGAAAAACTAGTAACTTGTACCCCATTAACATATAAACGTTGTCTTTCAGATGCTGTAGAATTAGTTGTATCTAATACAGCAACTATGTGATACCAAGCACTTGGATCTCTATATACAGCATTTGTTCTTTTTTGAGTTCCTGCACCATTAAAAAAGTATCTAATAGTACCGTCAGATTCAAACCTACAAGCACCACCATAATTAGTTCCATCAGCTCTTCCCCATCCAACAAAATTATCATTATTACCTGGATTAGTTCTTTTTATCCAACCAGCCCAAGTCCAAGTTCTACGATTACCTTTAAGTCCTGGATCAAATTCTAAATGAGACGAATCTGCTTCATTAAAACTAAGACTCTTTTCTATCTGATAGGCATCACCATCTTCTGAAATTGCAGCAGTACCCTGCATCATTGTGTTAGTTAGTACTGCCATTTTACTTCACATCCAGAGTTGCCACCGCATGAATACTACCAGACGCTGCAATTATATAATCTACCCTATCTACAGAAGCAGCTGCTGTTGAAAGAGTTGGAGCGGTTCCGCCTTTCCATTTCCAGTTAGCTGTCCATGCAGCAGTTCTTGAACCAGTACCATCTTGTGTTATAAAGATTGAACCTGATTGTCCTGCTACTTGGTTAGAAGGGTTTTCAAATTGAGTATTATGAGCAAGAGTTACTGAATGGTTATTTGTCGTACTCATATCAATTGTGATATTAGCAGAGGATGTTAAACCAGTAACTTGTCCACGTTGAGCACCTGTCCATGTATTATCATTAGCTAAAGTCGCGTCTCCAGTGGTAGACCAAGAAAGAGTTCCAGATCCATTAGACACAAGAGCTTGTGTTCCTGAAGAATCAGCTGTAGGTAGAGTCCATGTAACATTAGCTGCTAAAGAAGCAGGTGCTTGTAGAGCTACATAATGGTCTCCATTAGCTGTTGCTTCTTCAAATCTCAGATCTTTCTGATTATCTAGCGATACATCTCCTGTAAACGTACCTCCAGCGAGAGGCATTTTTGTAGCATCAGTCGTAGCATCAGTCGCCCAACCAAGGTTACCACTGCCATCTGTTTTCAAGTACTGTCCTGCTGATCCATCAGCTGTAGGTAGTACCCAAATCTGATCACCACCTAAAGTAGCTGGTGCTTCAAATCCTACATAGTTATTACCATTGCCACTAGCTTCTTCAAACCTTAGTTCTTTCTGGTTGTCTACTATAATATTATCTGTAAATGTAGAACCTGCTAGTGTAGCATATAAGCTAGCATCAATCTGAACTGATTCAAGATTTGATCCTTCTTTAACATATAGTTTATTTTGATCTGTTGCATAACATACTTCACCTTCGAGTATGTCTGCTTTGTTTGTATTTAAATTTGAGTATGTTCCCCGCGCTATGCGTACAGGGGTTCTAGTTGCTGGTGTTGCCATTAGCTGTCGAAATCGCCTCCATCATAAGTGTTTGAAAGTGCTGCTGTACTTGATGAAGTATCAAAGTTACCAGCATCTATTACCTGGTGTGCTGTTCTATCGAATGCAGTATTCATCTGCATACAATTACCCATTAAAGAATGAGCTGAGCATTGGTAATGTAAAATTGTAGGGTTAGTATCAGATGTAACTATCTGAGTATAGGCACCTGCAGAACCAGGTGTACCATTAGTAGTTACTCCTGTTGAATAACCTGTTGTTTTATCTGACTCTTGATAGAAGACAAGGGGATGACCAGAGTTAGAACTATCTGCCTGATCAAATTTATAAGTCATTCCTGGGTTAAGTTCCAAGAACGGTGCCATTTGTCCATCTAAAGTAAAACCACTAGAATGTCCACTTCCATTATATCTATGGAAAGCAGTCTTTGTAGCTACTTTAACCACATAGGTTACTGTAGATCCAAAGGTTCTAGTATCTGAAACATATCTCTCTTCTGGATCATTAGCAAAGTAACTCATCCAAGTAAAAGCTTTCTGATTAGAAGCATCTGCACCACTGGCAGAGTTGAAATCAAAAGACAATCTTACTGTTAAACCAGGTGATCCTTGGAACCCTGCTGGGATACTTTGTAATTTGTAATGAACACCACTATATACCCAACCTTCATTAATTAGGTTGGTTGAATCTTGTACTTCATAGTAACCAGTATTATCTGAAGCATCTTCAGCAGGAGTAAATCCTTGTAAAGCAGCTTCATTAGCTTTTTGAGTATAAGTCACAGCTGCAGCAACAGCAGCACTAGCTGCGTTAGCTGTATTTAGAGCCGTAGTAGCATTAGTTGAAGCCGTGTTAGCTGTACTAACAGCATTTGAGGCATTTGTACTTGCTGTGTTGGCTGTTGATACAGCACTCGAAGCGTTCGTCGAAGCTGTATTTGCTGTCGCTGTAGCACTATCTGATTTTGTATCAGCTGCGTTTGCTGTGGTGACTGCGCTTGTTGCGTTACTAGACGCTGTATTAGCTGTATTAACTGCATTGGTTGCGTTGGTGGATGCTGTGTTAGCTGTGCTTACTGCATTAGTTGCGTTCGTACTAGCTGTATTAGCTGTGCTAGATGCACTATTTGCTGTAGTAACAGCATTAGATGCATTAGTAGATGCAGTATTAGCAGTCGTTACAGCAGTTGTAGCTTTAGTAATAGCAGAAACGTAAGCACCACTTTCAAGAACCCTAGAGTTACCAAGAGCTTCAGTGGAATCATTTTCCGCTTCTTGAGTAACGTATAGATTTTGTGTATAGTTGTCATTGAGATCACTGGATCTAATTGCTGAACCTGGGTAGAAGGTCGCAGCAAGGTTAGCACTAGCAGTATCTCTATAAATCTTTATCTTTTTGCTATTAGCCGGAGCTGATACAAATCGAATTGTTGTTGCATTATGTAATGTGTAATGAGTTGTAAGTGATTGAACCACTTCATCGACACTAACTTTAATGTCGGTACTTTTTAAATATGGAAATGTAAAGGCGAAATCGACGGTGGAACCGTTTGCCGTATATGAATTTGAGGTTGTGGCCATAATGCCTATTTATACATTTGTTGAAGATCTAAAATCTGTTGTTGGGTTTTAGTTGCATCACCTAATTTCCCTTGCTGCAATTCATAGTCTCTCATTTTTCTGAGCCTACCCTGAGATCTAAATTGTTCTTTATAAGTTTCTAGAGACATCCATGCAGCATCAAATGCTCTATCATGTATTCTATCTAATTCTTTATGTACAAAAAACTCTTTAACTGGATAATCACGTTGGCTTTTTAGTCCTCTCTTTTTAGCATATTCATTAATCTGATTCATGAAATAATCATCACCAGTATTCATTAATGCTATGATTTGATGTTTAAGTCCAGCATTTTTAGCAATCCAGTTATTAATATAATGTCTATCTTCAGCACTTAAAGCTTCACCAGTATGTTTATTTATTCTATTCCTTTGTAAACCATCCCAACCTGTTGCTAATAACCAGCGTCTCCAAGGCTCTACATCAGCGTTCACTTTAAAGAAAGGTAAAATAGCATTAGCTGCTTGAGTCATGGACTCATAGCCTCTTATAGGCTTACCTGTATATACATCTAATAGATTAGGTAAGAAGGATTGTTCAGCACCAGAGAACATAAATTTACTACCATTAGCTACATAGTGCATAAAGTCGTTTTCAACATCTCTAAGCTGTGGGCTAATAGCGTTATTGAGAATCGTTCTCACTCCTTTAAATGGTACTATAGTTTGATCTACTTGTTGAGCCCAGAATCTATTCCAAGCTGTAGGATCACCAGTTAATAAACCTGCCAAAGGCTCGAAGCCTCCAACAAATGTATTATTAGTAACATTCATACTGATTGAGAATGAGAGTTTTCTGAACCAATCTTCTGTAACAGCTTGATCTACACGACTAGAGTAGTAAACCATATCAGCTGTTAAACCTAATACCTGTTGGAAAGGTTCAAATCCTTTATAACTATGCCATTTACCAGTAAGAGGATTTCTAATAGATAGAGGCTGCCAACCCATACGCATCATACGTTGTCTTTCAGCACCATCCTGTGGACCATTACCAGTAAGATTACCTTCCATAGCCCATACTCCAGCACTCATAGCTATAGTGCTACCCATAATCTGTCTACCTAAATATTCAGATTTAAGTGCTTGGAAAGCTGTTTGAACATCAGCATACTCTGTGATATTATGTTCTTTCAGAACTCTTATCATATCATCCTTTGAAACAGCTTTGAAAACTGATTTCACACGAGGCGTAGCTAAACCTAAAGCACTCATTGGATTGAATGACCAAGCTAATTCTGCAGCATTAATACCAGTTCTAGGGAATAAGAATATACCTCTTGCAGCTGGTACAGTTTCTATGAACTTTTCAAATCTATTAACAACAGCATTATCTAAGTTAAGTGCAACTTCTTGAGAAGCAAACTTTGCAGCTTGATCTGTTAATAAACCTGTCTCATCAAAGGCTTCACTATAAAGATCTCTGTTAAGTTTACGGAAATCAGCTTTAGTAGGAGCTCCTCTAGCAGCATCGAACAGTTCATCATATGCTTTAGCACGAGCCATACCAGACGCCATGAAGGAATTAGTCATACCGTCAATAGCATACAAAGCGTTTGTACCCCACCTAACGAAATGCTGTTTGTTCCACCAAGATAACCCTTTAGTCATATTCCATAGGGCTACTTTACCACGCCATCCTGGTTCTTTAGCAGTTCTCCAACCTTCTGCCATGCTTTCCATATATTCAAGCTCATCTATTTTAGCTTGTCTTAAGTCAGCACGACCACGAAGCATAGCTTCTTCAGGATCTAAACTTGCTCTTCTCCATTCATCTTTCATAACCTTAAGACCACGCTTAAAGTTCTCACTGATACCCCCATAAACCCACATAGCTCTTTTAACTGTATCCATATCTCCTTGAGCTAATGCTCCAGCAAATGTAGTAACAGGTTTAATAGCTGTGAGTAAGGTGTTTCCAGTTAAAGCACGTATTGGTGCCATACCAGATAGCAGCCCATTAATTCTAGCAGCATGAAGTTGCTTGACAAATTGACTTGGTACTTCTGGTTCAGCATCTACAAATGCTTTCTTAATGAATCCTACATTGTTCTCTGTTAGACGCTTCAGTTTATAGAGATCATCAACCTTACCATTAGTAGCATCATAAGCTTCTATAAATGGCTTATAATATGCAGGGTTTTCATTTGCAATCTTCTTTAACTGATCATTCAGCTTATTACCTTTAACTTTAATATGTCTAATATATTCATCAAACTGTCCACCTTGTTGATTCATCCATTTAACAGCAGCATCTACATCTCCTGTAGCTTTTATCCTCTGCCACTCTTTAGCCTTACCAACAATATACCTATTAACCTCTACTTCTTGTCCAAGTAGATTCATTTTATCTAATATGATATTATGCTGCCTTACAGTATCGACTTCATCACCTAGCATTTTAACTGCTTTAGCGGCGTCAGCTACATTATCTGCAGCTTGCTGTGTCAACAGAGCAGAAGCACGCATCTGATTAGGATCAAAGAGTGTATTATATGCATTTTTAAATGCTTGAGAGGCTATAGTCCACTGTTCTTCATCTAAAAGTTGACTAGAATTAAAGACTGTGGTCTTCATATCATCTACAACAAACTCAAATTCCTTCAAAGGAAGGTCAGCACCAAAGATAGCATTGGTCAGATTATCAACTGACCTATTCATTTGTTCTGCAGTGATGGTTTTACCATTTACCACAGCATCAAAGTTAGGTGATATTCTAGTGAATAGCTGATCTAACTGATTAGCACGGCTATTACCATCTATAGCATGTAAGAAGTCTCTATTAAAAGCTTCATTAACTACAGCAGCAGCTCTACCATTAGCTGTATCTAGGTTGTTTTGTATTTGAGCATGATTAACCTTAGCCATAAGTGGGTCAGGTTGAGTATTGATTGTTGCTTTACCTGCATCATCAGGACCAAGATCATTGACAAATGCATTATAAACTGTACCATCAGGGTCAGAATCTAAAGCTTGTCTCATCTCATCTAACTCAGCAGCCTCTTTAGCAGCTCTACCTTCTTCTATTACTTCTGTTAATGGGTTATCATATTGGTTAGATACTGCAGCTCTTGAATCTATAGCAGCTTGAGCCGCTTCATCTCTAGCAAGAAGTTTAGTCTTTCTTCCAAAAGCAAATGCAGCACCAAGTAATTCAACACCACCAGCAAGACCAGCAGCTTCATATACATTCTTCTTCCATCTTACATCAGGACTATCACTAGCTCTAGTTGCCCATGGTATATCCCAACCTAACCAGTTGTTAAGAGTTGCTGCCATATTATCATCTGTCTTTGAATGAGATGAAATTGCTGCAACTGCTGTGTCAGCACCTGTCCAAGCGGCTACTGATCCTAGTGTCTTAATATAAGATGGTAAGGCAGCAGCTTTAGGTATAGCCATACCTGCTTTTATAGCACCAGCACCACCAACTAAAGAAGGTATAATAACTGAAGAAGCATCACGTAATAATTTATGACCTGGATGTGTTGAACGATATGAATTATCATCCCACCATTGATCAATTGGTTTAAGCCATGGTACAAGACCAATAGCATCCGACGCAAAGTCAGCTACACCTAATACAGGTTGTAATGCCGTTTCTGCTACACCTCTAACAACATCACCAGCATCAGAGAATTTATCCTCTTCTTCAGGTTCTACAGCTTGAGATTCTATTTCAGGATTCAGTTCTCCTTCTATCTGACCTTGTGCTTGCTTCTCTTTAAAATTTATTTCAGCTTGTGCAGCTGCTTCTCTATCTGCAAACTCATCTACATGAGGGATAAAAGAAGTAGATTGTTCTTCATCAAGCGACGGCATATCGGTTCCTCCTTACTAATTCATTATAAGCTATAGGATTTAATTTAGATGGATCATGGAAACCTAATGAACTTATTTTATCTGAAGTCAATGATTCATATATACTTTGCATTAAAAAGGCTTCATCAGGGTCTTGTATTTGTTCAATCATTCTCGGACCTTCTTTTTTAAATAAAGCTTCAAATAATTGATCTTGTATATCTGGAGTGAATTTCTCATCTAATGATATACCAGCATATTCAGCAGCTTTCAATAAGGACTCAGGCGAGAATTGATACCGTCCTACGGTTACTAAATTCCCAGCTTTTTGTTGTACTGAAAGTTGACGTATGGTAGCAGTAGTTAAAGATAGACCGATTGAATCATAACTATTACCTTTTTCTGTCATACTATAATCAGTACCAGGACTGAACACATTTCTAACTCTGTCAATACCAGGTTTAGTATAGATAGGATTTAATCCACTATTACATGCTGCCTTATTGATATCACAGTAATTCCATGACTTAAGTAATCTAACAGCTTTAGGATCGATCATATCTGTGGTCTTCTTTACACGAGCTATATACTCTTTAGAATATTCAGGTATTAAAGGGAGTCCATCTTCTTTTGCTATTCTATTATAGTATTGTATCTGAGCTAGTTCAACATCTAATGCGTTTACAGTATCTCTAGTAGCAGATTGTATAAATGCAGATTGAGTTAGTAGATTAGGATTCTCACCTTTTGATATTGCAACAGCTTTCTTCATAAGTTCAGCTTTATTCAAGAATGGTTCATTATAAATAGAACTTCTATTCTCTTGAATCTTAGCTCTAATTTCTGAGTAAGAACTAGCAATAGGTTCACCACTACCTCTTAGGCCAAAGCCTTTAAAGATATGTTGGTTGGTCCCCATGTCCCATTCTTTACCCCAAAGATCATTATTATCTTGAATCCTTTTTATGATATAAGATCTTGCATGTTCATACGCAGCCGCATGACCCATAGTTTCTCTTGCTATCATGTACTGCTCAGTTGCAGCTGTAACAGCTCCGCGCTTAGCAGCACCTCTAGTAAAGTCTGATCTACCTGTAATTCTACTAGGTATGATACTTTCTAAAGCACCATCTATATCATCTTCTAGGGCTTTAGAATACCCTCCTGATTGAGGATGAAGTTGATTATGTTTAGTAACTCTACCCATTATTACAGCTTGAGTAGTAGGAGAAGCGCCTAACTCTCTGACAAAATCTCTACTAACATATTCACCTCTTAGTATCTTAGCATTAACTATAGTATTAGCTTGACTATCATTAGCACCTGTCTGCGCTCTTGTTAATTGGTTACCAACAAAATTTGCAGTTTCTGTGAGATTTCTTGTTTGTGCTACTTTAAGAAACTTAGACCATGTTTCAGGTTTTATATCAGGATTATCAGCTAGTTCCATCATTTCACCTAGCTTTTGCTTATCTTCTATTTTCTTTCTTTGAGAAGTTATACCAGCAACAGCTACAGCACGTTTAGTTTCTTTTAGTCCAGCATCTTCAAGAGCAGCCCATTCTTTCTCGTAATAATCTTTTACTTTAACTGCTTTAGATTGACCTCTAGGAGTGAATTCATGTTCCCCCATTTCTCTTATCTGGTCCCAAGTAAATCTACCTTGTTCTAAACCTTCAACAAGAGCACGTGTAACTCGTCTACGTGCCATAGAAAGGTGAGCACCAGAAGCTGGACTATCCGTGGTATGACCAGCATAGTAATGTATAGATTTTATAAAACCATCACCAGGCTGTCTAAAGCCTTCATCATCAGTATCAATAAGATCACCAATGATAAGTATTTCATCTTCCCATTGGTTTTTAATAGCTTGATCAATTTCGCCAGTTCTTTTCTTATTACGGATTTGAACTCTGGCATCCTCCATTATCTTATAACCACCAGATAATGCTAACATCTTAGAAGAGGGAGCATTTTTTAAGCCCATCTCTTTACGACGTCTAGCATCTAGTAGTTGGAGAACTGTATCTACTTGAGATCCCTGAGCACTAGCTAAATCAACTCCACCTTGTACACCAGGTATCTCTACTTTTTCATTCCAATTCTCTGCATAATACTGACCCATACTATAAGCATAGCGTCTAGCATCTTGTTTAGCAATAGCTACAGCTCTATAACCACTAGTATTTCTTACTCTATTAAGTATATCATAATCAACACCATTAAGCTGCATTTCTGTTAAAGCGGCTTCACGCTTAGCAGAATCAGCCCATACTTCATCAGTAAGATCTTTAAGAGCATTCAATCTTTTCAGACCGATGCCTGTTTCATCCCATAAACCTTGAGCCCAGATCTCGGAATCTTCTTTTCTTTTAGCATCAAATGCTTGATAGAACTCAAAACCAGATTTAGTTAAAGCAGTTAACTGTTGTATCTGTTTTTCTTTAGCTCTGGTAGCTTGCTCCTTACCTTTGATTAATGCTTCAAAATTTCTTTGTTTCTGATCCTGAATTGTTTCAGCATACAATTGAGATAACTGAAAATTATCTCGCATGTTTTTTTCTTCAGCTGCGGCATTCTGTGTTAAAGCTTGGACCAGACGATTTGATTGTTTTTGACCCCATTCAAGCTCGTCTTGCATATACCCCAATACTTCTCTACCTTCTTCAAGTATTTTTTTAGAAGGATCGGGGATATCTACACGGTTAGATCCGAAGCCTCTTTGTTGGGCGTACCCTTGATACATTAAGGCCATTTAATTTAATTAGGTTGTTGTGATGACTTCAAAATCGACGTCCAGCTTACTGTAATCAACTCCTAAGAAACCATCTTTTTCAGTTTGTCCAACGGCATCTTTACGACCCATTGCTAAGAGATCTTGTGCAGAGGTTCCTTTATAAGTAGGACCATGCGCGCCTTCTCCTCTATATCTAAATGTATATTCAGGTATACCAGATGGCGATGTACCTACACGATTAATATCATATTTTAATCTATCATCAGACTTCATAAACATACTACCAACTTGTAGAGCCATACCGAGCCAACCAGCTCCGCCGCCTCCACCTCCGCCAACATCTGTAGCAGGTCTAATAGCATCCCACTGTTCTGCACTTGGAGGTCTAGGTGGTTCTACAATATCAGGTTTAGGTAGATCTATAGGTTTACTCATTTGTGGTGGCATAGTGGGTTTACCCATTACATTTGATTCAGCCTTTAAGTCAGCTCCATATTTATCCAGTTTAGCTTTATCCATATCTGCATCATACTGTCCTCTAGCAGATTTAATAGATTCTCTTAACTGTCTACCAGCAAACTTAGATCCCTTTTCTTGACGTTCTACAGCAAAAGAATAACCAGATTCTTCTCTTGTTAGTTGATCTACTAACATAGATTGTATACGACCTTGATCAGCTAGAACTGATTGAAAATTTTTAGCTGCACTTCTACCAGTCTGACCAGAAGCTCTTACCTTACCTTCTTTCTGTAACCCTTCTAGTCTAGCACCTATTGCTTTATTTATTATAGATGATCTCTGTCCTTGTATTTTTTGTGTTAGATCTCGTTTATTAAAATTAAGATCCATCAATCGTTGTTCATTCTTGAACCCGATTTCAGTTAATCGTTCGTTATATTTTCTATTATTATCATTTGTAGTTATTTCTAATGCTAATGAGTTAAAACCTTTTTGTTTTTCATAAGCTTCAACACTAGCATTATAGGCTTGTATCTTATTATTGTAATCATAGATACGCATTGCCTCCTTATCTTGCCACTCATTAATAGCGGCTTGATTCTTCATCCTACGAAGACGCTCATTATTAGCATTTTCAGCAGCAAATACAGCATCTTGATGTATTGAATTGTTTTGAAGGGATTGCCAATCAAACTCCCATCTATTCGTTTGAGCTCTTATTTGGTCGTCGGTTAAACCACCGCCGCCGCCTCCTCCTCCTCCGGACATAAAACCTCCTATATGTTCTTGGTTATTACGGAATACTCATTATCCCATTTAAGTTTTCTAGCTAGACCCTTCCGGGTCCATGCCTCTATAGAATCACAACCTTTACTTTTAGCAAAGTATTCTATAGTATCAAATAAACCTATCCATGCCTCATAATCATGTCCAGATTTTGTTGACCAAGTTATAATTCTAAATACTTTCTTCTGAGGATAATGTATTATCTCCCCTACTAAGGCACTTTGTATTTCCTCATTATCATACCCTATAAATAAATGCTCTTTATTTGAAAGTAAAAGCTTTAATACATCTTCTGTTAACATCTCACCATTAGCATGTACTAAAGCTTTATCGATCAAAGGTTTTATATCTAACCAGATATAAGGTATTTCATTAGGCTGTACAAGTCGTGCCTGATTAATCATGTTCGTCGGTAGTAACGGGGTGAATAGGCTCCTTCCCATGCAGATGAAGTTAAAGCAAGTGGGAATGGAGAGTCGCTGAATACTCTTAAAGTATAATTATCTGAACGTTGATGTATTGGTACTATAAATACATTTTGATCTTCAATTGGTACATCATCCCCTAAGTAATAGTTAGCTTCTTGTGTAGGTTGTAATGTATACCATTGATCTACATAGATCTCAACAGTGTCACCAGAAGCTGGTGCTGTACCGAATGTAACTGTAACATTATCTGGCTGATTAGCATGATCAGCAATGGTATAGTCGGTAGTAAGTAATTGCTTAGCACCATTCTTTTTAACAATAACATCAGCTTTATCTTTTACATCAAAGTCGGGGGAAAATATTTTATTACTTCCATCACCTGTGAAAGATTCTGTAGCAGCTTGTACACCCTTACGTTGTAGTTTAAATCCAACTACACTAGATTTACCAATTGAGAATTTCATTCTAGCAACTGTTAATGAAGATGTATAATCAGCTAATTTACCTTCAGGATCCTTACGATAATATATTTTAGGTAAAGTTATATCATAATTATATTTATAACCTACATATACATCAGATGCTTGTGGGTATAAATCTTTATCAGGTACTTTAAAATATGTACCATCTCCATCTGTTGCTCTATCTGGGGTAATAGTGAAACCAGATTGTGTTGTACCAGAGAAGTTTGTTACAGCACCAGCTATAACGATAACTGGTGTTAATGAAGTTATATCAGAATAAGGTATATAGCATCTAGAACCATCATAAGCATCTACAGTAGCTGTTATAGAACCATTACTGCCTCCTCCTCCTGAGATAGTTACAACAGGAGCTACTGGATAACCACTACCACAATTAGTAATAGTAACAGCATTGATTGCACCTGAGTTAACTGTACATGTAGCCGTTGCTTGAGTACCTCCATCAGGTGGTGCTGCTATAGTAAGTGTAGGTGCTGAAGAATAACCAGTACCGCCTGCAGCAATAGTAAGAGTTTTAACTTCTCTAGATTTCACTGAGCTTGCAGCTGTATAGAAATCCATATGAGGGTTAACCTGCTGACCATCTGCTGTAACAATAATAGTTTCTTCAGGGGTCTGAGTCATAGTAGCACTACATAGATTATATCTTGCTGCTCCACCTGTACCTGTTTTAATAACAGAATACATAGTATCTGAATCTACTTCTACATAGTGTACATTACCAGGTAACTGCCAGTTAAACCATGTCTGCATTATATCCTTCTCACCGTCACTATATGTACGATAGAAGTATACTTTGTCTAAACTGGTACCATACATAGCAATGAAGCTATTCTGTGGACTAGCTGTTAAAGCAGTGATAGTAGCAGGAACATATTCCGCAACAACTCTACCTATATCTACAACTCTAGGGGCTTGACCAGCACCCTGTGGAAGCATACCAAATACCCTAGTAAAACCAGCTGTATCATGTGTCTTACTTATGAAGTTAATATGTGTTCCAACATCAACAGGATCTATATTTGAGTCCATACGGTAGTTAGATATACCACGTATCAAAGCTGATCCAGGTGTTAAGTTACCTTCAGATGAGAATAATATAAACTGTTGATTCTGACTGAATAACAATAAACCAGAAGCTGTAGGTACAATAGAATGTAGTGTAGCAGGTCTAGTACTAGAACAACTAATACCAATAGGATCAGCATCAGTTGTACTTTGTGCTGTAATCATATAGAAGTTAAAGAACTCCCCTGCCTGACTCATTTCTACATTATCAGCAGCTAAGAATCCTAACCTATTATTATAGAAGAAAGCTTGTTGTAATTTCTGATCTATAAATCTAGGATGTTCGTTTGTTACAGAATCTCCTACTAAACGAGGTGTACCAAAGACACCAACTACTCCACCTGAATCTTCTATAACACTAAAAGTAAATGCATTCTTAGCTGTATTATATAGCTTATGTGGCATTGTAGTGTTATTTAAACCAGCTGACGAACCAGGCCTTCTAGTTTCGGTCCAAACACCAGGTCCACTGACTGAGTTAATAGCTTCAAATTTAGCGTAATAAGTATCAGCTGTACCTGCTGTATTTATCAGCTGTACTACACGTCCATGTTTAGTTTCAGGTGCTAGTTCAGCAGCATTATCTACATCATCTTGATAAGCTTGGAGAGATGTGCCACCTCTACCACCTGTTACGGATTCAACTGTAAAGGCACCGTCACCAGTAAGTTCTATAGATGTGCCTATTATCTCTGCTGTTATACCACTGATACCGTTTAATCCACTAGCTGCATTATCATTACTATATGTTCCACCTGTATTAGATCCATCTTTAAGTGCAGTAAGGATATCATTAGCGCTCATGAATGGGGTTACATCAGCATCATTAGTAGCTGTGTCACCGGCTTTAGTTTGAAGGGTGCATCTATATGTAGTCCCTCCTTTCTTTACCTGTACTTCATATTTAGAACTATACTCTACTAAATTAATACGAACGGTAGCTACTTTATTTGCTGTGAAACTTTCAGTAGCTCCAGCTTGTTGAACAATCCTTTGCTTATTAATAATAATAGTAGTATCTTGAATAGTGATTAAATCATAGTCAGCAGCATTGACAGCCGCAACTTCATCTTCAGTTGTACTATCAGTTAGAGTTACTGTGCCAAATGATTTACCTAAGTATTCTCTTGTATTTGCTCCATAGGTTACTGTTGCTTTAACACCATCAGTTGTATTCCATACATGAATCTCACCATAGGGACTAGCAGATTTACCTACTATACATCCTATATATTTTTCATCAGAGTCACGGTTATAATAAAACCATTTTCCGTTATCTAAATCTGTATTATCAAAAGCTGCTCCTCCTGTTTCTTTCAGCTCCTGTATAAATTTTAAACCAGGTCTTTTAGTTAATCCGAATGTTGGATCAGGGTATGCATTAAGAGCACCCTTAACTTGACCTGGTAATTTTTTATCATCAGGCTGGTTTGATACACCACCTAAATAATTTGTTACTGTTTGAGTTACGGCTGCCATTAGCGGTACAATGCTTGATAAGGTTTGTAGGAATCGTAAACTTTTTCACCACGTTTATGACCAAAGAAGGTATAGTCACCTTGATTGCATTCATATTCCATAGCTTTAGCTCTGTTATCTATCTCTCTCTGTTGTAGTATTTGATACTGTTGCATATCACCTACAATACGGCTAGACACAACTGCTGCAGCTTTAGATACAATATAATCTTGAATAGGTCTAGGCAGATCAACCCAATCAAAGAGCCATACTATATCACAACGTACTGTATCCCACCCAGTGAGGGTAGTCCAATCATAAGTATGATTTATTTTTTCATATAATTTACCACTTCTTCTTACTGATTCATATTGATTATCCTTCTCATCATGTAGATCTATTTGTAGTATATTATTTGCAATAGGTATTTCACCATTAGCATCTGGTGTCATCGGATAATACTCTTCAGTATTAAACGTCCAGCCTTCAGCCTGTACTTCACGAGACACATTTAATAATGTATCGTATGCAATCGCAACGTCCGGGTTGGTTTGATCTAATGTAGTGACAGGTGCCTGACCAACAGACGCCAATATCTCATTGACTGCTGGTAGTTCCTGAGCAGCGTTAGTGGTAGGGAAAGCCATAATTAATTTATGTAAATAAAAAAAGGGGACCGAAGTCCCCCGTGTTATGCGGCGCGGTTTGCGTCGCCAGATGCCTCATTAATTGCAGGGCTATCACATTCCTGACCGGAGTATGATGTCCTGAAACATAGAGTCTCTGAATATACTTCAGATGCCGCAGCACCTGATTTTGTTTTTGCTACTGAATGTCTGATAGCAGAACCTTTTAGGTTAGCTGTAGCATGAGTTGCATACTTATTAGAGCCTGCAAGTGTCCCAGTTACAGTGGCCAAAGGTAACAATACTTTATCAGCATCAGCAGTAATTCCAGCTGCAAGAGGACCAGAGGTGCCATTACCTTCATTAGGTGTGGCGTTGGTATTACCTTGAGCTAGTACGCTAAGATTTGTCATTTAGTTACCTCAGTTTTCATATTCTAATGCTGTAACGTATCCAACTAAATCAGTTGTAGTACCAGACAGTGCCTTTGCAACAGTGATTTTGTCACCAACACGGTAACCATCACCATCACTTGCAGCGGCAGCTGGATCTGGAACAATAGCTGTTGCTACGTTACTTGCGATGGTTATATCTACTACGAGACCTGAACCACCACCATCTGTTGTGGTTGCTTTATCAGCTACAGCACCATCAGTACCACCACCGGTTCCATTGTCACCAGTTGCAGAACCAACTGCTATAGTTTTTACAGCACCACCTGCTCTCCCCCATTCTACAGGAGGCTGGTTGAAGTAAGTCTCAGATGTGAGACCTCTAACACCAGTAATCGGATGTGCTCTTGGCATAATAAATTACCTCAAGCAGCTTGGATTTCAATAGCAGCAGCAGGGTTAAGAGTACCAGCACCCATTGCTAGACGTCCAACGATCAAGTCGCCTTGATACA
>VTLG01002659.1_pt1 | contig 21750 bp, 22 predicted proteins | sample 4694571 | NCBI WGS metagenome assembly VTLG01 (sample SAMN12604809, study PRJNA352737) | marine metagenome | biome: ENVO:00000447; feature: ENVO:00000209|ENVO:00000569|ENVO:01000036; material: ENVO:00002151; isolation source: viral sequences binned using virsorter ... | reverse complement strand
CATCATCAGCGTAATAGTTAAAATCGTAACCTAGAGCAGAACGAGCCAAAAGGCGGGTATCGCCCGTTACATCTGACATCTTAAAAGTATGTTTAGTCATTTATTTTGTCCTCATTAGTGAAAGACAGTCCGTTCACATCATCTTGAATAGTGCGGTTTGTTCGCCACATGGTTTGTTTTATTGATTTTTTCAAAGCTATAGTTGGAGGACTATCGGGTAGGGAAGCTTCTATGATATTCATAATTTCTCCCACCATCCTATTAGTCTGTATATCCAAACTTTGTATCACGCCATCGACGTAAACACTTCGCATTATTCACCATTACATTACATTACATTCAATAGAAGGCGGCCCCTCCATACGAAGGGGCCGCCACCACAAGTCAGTTAGACTAAGTGTTCAAGTCTGCAATCTTGGCGGTGTGCCAAATGTTGCGGGCTCGAAGTTCAGCCATCGTGTAGAGAAGACCACGAACTACCAGCGAGTTAGCTGCAAAGTAGTCACGGTTCTCAACATACTGAGTAGGCTGTGCCACAGCAATTTCAACAGCGTCTGTGTCAAGAACGTAAACGTTCTGACCAAGAACTGCGTCAGCTGTAGAAACTGAAACAGGAACGTCGTTGTCAGTAAGGATCGGAATTCCCATGTAGGTCGAAAGGATAAGACCCGTTCGAGTACCTGGGAATGTTCGCTCGTCACCAACACCAACTTCAAACTCTTCCTGACCCAAGTATCGCTGCTGCGAGTTCAAGAGTCGTTCAAGTTTGAAGTACTGATCGTGTCCCATGAGGATGAGGTTAGGCTCACCACCATTCTTACGAATGTTCAGAATTGCGTTGTCCAAAAGGTTCAACGACAAGTCACGGCCTGTACCAGAGTTGTACTGTACAGAAGCACCTGCATTCCAGGTAGCGGCAGTACGGTCAGCATACGTTAGGTTGTACGCTCGTACACCACCGTTAGCGGTGTAGTTAGCATGGGATGTTCCACCAACTGCTGCACCGTCTTCCCAGACGATATCATCAATTGAAGTCATACCTGCACGACTGTAAATCGCAGCAACGTCGCTGTCTGCGAAAGTTGTGCCCGTAGCCACAGTCACAACACCAGTTGAGGTGTTTACTGCGGAAACTACGGAACCAGAAGTTCGGATCCAGTCGTTAGCTGAGTTGTCGTACTGCGAAACTGCGTCACCAATTTTAAAGTTCTTTGCAACTGAGGCAGGAACAGTAAAGGTAGTGGTTGCACCAGCAGAGGTCAAGTAAGCAGAACCAGCAAGGAGTTCTTCATTGATTTCCTTTACGTGGTCAATTTCTGCATTCTCATGCTCCATCGCAAGAATGTCACCAGCACCACCTTCAAGGTTGGCGGTGAAGATTGCCTTCACAGCTGCACCAAAGGTAGTACCAACTATTCTTGGTAGAGACTGAACATTCTCAATATTTGAGATGTCCACGGTCGGGAGAGATCCCGTTTCCGTGATCGGACGAGAACGCCCGGAACCACGGTCGGTCCTTACACGCCAACCAACGCTGTTGCCCCATACCACACGGGGTAGGGCATTCCAGAATCGAGTCTGGTTGTTCAAAGCGTGCCACACTTTGCGTCCATATGTGGCATTGAAAATTCCAGTAGCGGAGTCAACCGTAAAGTATGACTGCTTCTGCATGAAATCCGGTCCGAAGACGTTTTCAAGCAAACCACGGCCACGCTGCGCCTGACTGAAGTACTGAAATAGTGATGGATTAGTAGCCATTATCTATTATTATCTCCTGTTTACTTCTGGCCCGTGATGCCCGTGAGGGAATCGGCTTGGCCAGCCATACTAACTTGCATTTCTGCCATGTCAGAATAACTCATCTTAGTGAGTGAATCGACTACAGATTCTGCGTCAAACTGACCAGACTCAACCTGGGCACCAATTTCCGCTGCCTTTTCAAGCTTGTCGCCAACGTCTGGTAGGATACGGCTTTGTGTCCGTCCACCAGCTTCAGCTTCCTTCCAACCAATCTTACGCATCTGCGCTTCAACTGCATCAGCAACCGCCGAGTCAGTAGAAGATTGAGACTTAGCAAGCTGCGTAACGGCCTTAGCCATATCAGACAACTGAGCCTTCATGTAAGCCATTTCGACTTTCTCCTCTGGGATGCCAGCATCCTCTACCTGAGGGTACTCAGCTGCACCGTCTTCCTCTTCATCATTACCATTTCCTGGGATCTGATCGAGTTCTTTCTGAATACCAGCTGAATAGCTAGTCTTCTCGCCAGCTTCAAGTGGCTGTTGGGTAGTTTCAGTTGAGTTGTCGATGTTAGCATCTTCTTGGCTATCATCATAAGATGCGGGACCGCTAGATACGTTCTTAGCGTTGTAGTCGTCAACGGGCATACCTTGAGCGGAAGCACCCGTAGGAGCCTGGTCACTCTTCTGAAGCGATGACATAACTGCTTTTACAATTTCTCGGGTAAATGCAGCTTTTGCGATTGCTTCAGCTTCGTCATTCTCTTTCTCGGCCTTTTCCTCATCTTCTTTCGTAAACCTAGAAGCAAGCGCAGCTGAGAGGTCGTTCGACTTCTGCAATTGATCTGCGATAGCTTCTAGAGCAAGGGTATTACCCTTAAGTACATCATAATCAGCCATTAATTCCTCCAAAGGATTAAATGATCTAGATGATCTAGTCCAATACCAAACCTTTCTAATCGCCCTAGAGGGTGGTCTCGCCGCATGTCCTCATTTATATGCGAAAACAAATAAAAAGCAGGTGCCTTAGCAACTGCTCTTATTCATCTATTGTTATTATACGTGGACTTAGCACGAAATCATTCGTCGAGTTAGTAAATCTCATCTAAATCAAAATCTTCTAGCTTACGATTTTCCGTAACCCTGGGTTTTTTAGTCTTTTTTGCGGTTACAGGTCCGTAATTTTTATTCAAATTCTTGATTTTCCTTCGTTTACTAACCTTTCTGTCCCGGGACTCCCATATGTCCTCTTCCCGCATCTCTTCGTACAAGATAAGTTCTCCTAGGAATTACTCAACCATCTGACTTTGTTCCAAACAATTCTTGCGAGTCCAATACCTCCTATAACAACCGAAGACCATGCAATAACTTGAAGAGTTATTATTTCGGCATCTAACGAATTAGCTATATCAGCCATAATCCCCCCAAATAGGATAAGGGGTATAGGGAAGAACTCTCTTAGTAATTTCACTTAGTTCTCTTTTTTAGTATTCCCAATTTGCCGCCGATACGTCCCCATTCTGGAACGGTTACCTGACCATCAGACAAAGCTTCCTTAATGTAAGCTAGAGCGTCAGCCCGTTCCTCCTTGGTGTCCAAGTTAGCAAAGATTTGCTGACCTAAAGCCAATAACCCTTGGTATTCCTTTGGTAGTAGTTTACTTATAAATGCGAGCATGTCTTTCTCCTGTTAACGCCTCTGCCTACCGCCCTTGTTGGACAGTATTACTGGGTCACGCCTTTCGTTATCCACGTTGTATTTCTGCATCATCTTCGCCATCATCTGATAATCTGTCATCTGCTCTGCCGAATCTTGGGCTCTATCTACCATAAACTGCTGACCTGCGTCGTAGAGTTGGTTCCGAGACTCTCCCTGAGGTATACCCCAGAAATCGGCATACTCATCCAACACACCTTGGATATCGTGTGGATCGTTACTCACCCCTTGATCCATAAGGTGGTCTTCCACCCCTTCCATAGCCTTGTCAGCATTGTACTTATTACTGTAGACACTGTACTGCGGATTATTTTCAGACGCAAACTCAGAACGACGGACTGCTTCGGCGGTTGTTTCTGATGCAGAAGAAGATTCGGATACGTCGGGAGGTGAAGTTTGCCCAGCTTCATCTACGCCGGTTCCTGCTTTACTTTCTAACCAATCAAAGAAACCCAGAGCATCCTCGTAATCGTTATCTGTTATGTAAAAGTCTTCATATTGATTATTAGAAATATGGTCCTCAAAACTATCTCTGTTTAACGGACCTGAGTAACCCTCAGATATGATGGGCGGAACACTTTGTTTGCCCCCAGACTCGTTTTGATATGCGTCAATTACCTGAGATAAAGATTCACTATCTGTACCTTCACTAATCATCTCACTGACAGGATAGGGGTCACTCCCTGGTGTTTGTATATTACCTTGCCCATCAAAGGTAGCTTCGGATACGTCGGGAGGAGAAGCGTCGGGGGGAGGCGGTTGCCCTGCGGCTTCTGCTTCATTCTGCGCCCGCCTAGCCTCAATGTCCGCCCTAGCCGCATCCACACCCTTTTGTCGTTCCTCTTTAGTCTGACCAGATAATATCTCGGTTAGTTTGTCTACCTTCTCTCGATTTGCACCTACTTCCATGTCAACCTTATCCGCAAACTCTTTGAGTTGTTTGTCTGCTTCACCATAGGTCATTCCCTTCAAAGGGCCATCTTCTATTACCTTATTAGGAAGATCAGCTTGAACCTGAGCTACCAGTTCTTGATATTTTGCCGATTCTTCTTGTTTTCTCTTATCTTTGTAGGCTTCCTCAGCCTCTGGACCTTGCGCCCTAGCATCTCGAAGTCCCTCTATGTCTGCCCGTGCTGCTGCTACACCCTCTTGTCGTTCTGCTTCACCTGCTTGCCAGTCTGCTAAAGCTTCAGGTCCTGCCGCTTGAGCATCTTGGTATTCAGCCATTCTTTGCTGATTTATCTGTTGCATTTCGTCTACAGCAGCTTGCTGACGATCAGCCATGTCTTCGGGGACAGACTCATAGGTTTGTTGAGGTGCTTGGTCATCAGGGCCTACAGCAGCTCCACCGCCACCTGTATCTTCGTAATATCTACCACCCTTAGCCCCAGTTTGTACTCTAGCCCCTTGAGGTGCTTCTTGACCGGGTTTTAGGTAAGTTCTAGCCTTCTCCAGGCCCTCACCAAAAGGACCCTGAGAAAGTCGCCGGGACTGGAGGTATTCCTTTTTTACAAAATTAGGGAACAGCTCTGATAATAGTCGGTCTCTCATTTTAGTTACATCCACAATCATCAGATTTAGTTATATCCAGAGTTTGCTCTTCCTCACCCGCCGTGGTGACCGCTGTACCTCGCTGCCACGTTCCTCTAGACTTAGGATTATTTGCCATATCCTTTAGTTCTTCTAAGGCCTCTTTTTCTTTCGGCCAGCCGTATTTTTCTCTAATCCTCTCGGTTTGAGCCAGAATCTCCTCTGGAGTCCTATAAATTTCAGACAGTGTACCCGCATCGGTGTCGAATGAGTCCGATTTAGGAGCTCCGTTCACATACCTCTTTAAACTCTCCAAAGAAGAGCTTTTTACAGAGTCTTTTACTGCTTTCTTCTCCTCAGCAGAACCTTGTAGCGTACCCATTTTTACGACCTCCCGTAGGTTATTGGCAAATTCGTCTTCCAGAATTTCTTTTGCCTTATCTTCATTATACTCAGAATATGACTCTAATCCTGGTGACATACTTCCTTGAGTAGTGTTGTCCATCGAATAAGTTTCAACCAATTCTCCTGACTTAGGTAAATCTTTATCTGGGTCGAATCCTCCGTAGAACGCATTGTAGTTTCCGCCGGTATCCGTCCCATGGGGGACACCTGAACCGGCTCCGGCCTGTTCCTTCTCTAGCTTGATAAGACAACTTCCGTCAATACAGCTACCAGACTCTTTGGAACCATGAGCCTTTAGCAAATTGAAGTGGGCACCTTGGTTCACCCCTTGTTCACAAACAGTAACTTCTGCTAATTCAAGTTCGGTAACCTTAGTGATTATTTTATCCTTACCGTCTTCCTGCACTAATTCAGAATCGGTACTTATAGCAGAGCCAGCAATTGAATAACTTCTAATTCTACCTTCTTTAACTTGCTCCCTAACCCTCTCAGCAATCTTGGTGTCACTACGCATTTCCGTAATGAAGAATAGATGGTTTTTATATACACCGCTTTTAAATATTTGACCAGATTTATTTATGTACGCCGGAAGAGCCCAGCCTACTTGAACATCAGAGTGGAGAACCATGGCGTTTCTAGTCCGTATATTACCCATGAACTTTTTAAAAGCTTTACCCATTGCATCCATAGTAATTAGGTGGCCTTCTTTGTCCACTACCTCTACTGAGGCGGGACCGCCTACAACCATAGGCTCGCCCCTTTCTATGATTGCCCCGGCTAGCTTAGATAACTTAGTATCCTGCGGATAGTACCTTGAAAGGGTGAGAATTTCTGCATCTGAGGAAAACCCTGCCTTGTACAGGCGTTCATACTCGTCTATGGCACCTTTAATGCTACCTTTGGTCGTCATTCCCCCAGAAGGAGCCGCCTTACTAAGGTTAATCAGGGAACCGGTTTCGGTATTAGAGAAATCTATGAATTCTGTTCCCTTAACTAACTCAGCGACATCTAAACCATCTTCGTCTTCGGCTACTTCATCTTTAGATATCATAGCTGTATGAGATTTAGAAAAGTACTTATAGTCTCCCTCTGGGTAAGCCCTGTCAAAGGAAGTTTTATCTAAAACCAAACTCTGGGCGGTAGAAGACAGGAACTGGGAGGCTGCTCCGAAACTCCCATCTTCGGGGAATGCAAGAGTTCTTGAGGATACGTCCTTAGATAAATCTAATACTTCGCTGTTCGTAACGGAGAACTCTTTTAGACCTTTGCAGACCCGAAGTAGGGTGAATTCGTTCATTAATCCTCTGGGTTATCCAACCCTGTAAAAGTATCCTTTGTAACCACTCTATCCGCCAAACCATACGCTATAGTCTCTGGGGCGCTAAGGTAATATTCACGGTCTATATCTTTTATTATAGCTCGTTCATCCTTAGATGCTCCCCACTCTTTTAGTAGTTCGACTAACGTTCTCTTTACCTTCTGCATTTCCTTACTCTGAATCTCTACCTGTTTTGCATCTCCTCTGGTGGTACCAGACGGTAAATGCAGCATAGTGTGAGAGTGTGGGTACACATAACGGTGTCCCGGTTCCCCTGCTGCTAATATCATCGCACCCATACTGTAACAAGAAGCACCTACTGTCCATACTGGGGCTTCTACTGTCTTCATTATATCTATCAATCTCAGTCCGTCCCTAACTGACCCGCCCGGAGAGTCTATATGCAGAATAATGGGTTTTTTAGGATCCGCTAGACTCATCGCTATCAAAGAATCCCCAGTGTACCCAGGGTTCCAGCTATCAATTCGCTCTAAGGGTCCTACTACAGCCCCATAAAGAAATAAATTCCTATTAGATGCTAATCCTTCATATAAGCCTTGGATCTCGTCCTGCTTAATTATCTTCCCTGCTACTTTTCTTATTACCGTGTACATACAGGGTCCTTATTTACTGTTAGTCTTAATACTAGTATCTAGTTCAACCGTTGCCCTAAGAAGGGAATCCCGATAATCGTACATTATATCTTCCATCAATTGCTTGAGTTTTTCTAACTGCTTACCCTCCGGCATGGCGGATTCTAGCTGATCTAATGACTGCCCCACCATACGGGAAGCTCCCCTCATAATATATTCCTGAAAAGGTGTTATATTATCTAAAATTTTTTGAATTTCTTGCTTACTTGGCACTATCTCTTTCCTCCAAACTTATTCTTATGTTTTGAGCCCTGTGTATTTCCTCCAGAAGAAGATTTAGGATTTCCTCCAGAGGAGCTGGGTTTTCCAGCAGTAGAAGATGCCCCTCTTACGGTAAAAGTTTTTTGCAAGGCGTTAAATATAGTCTGGGGCAGACTCATCATTGACGACTCAACTGCCCGTGTAAGATATCTTGTCCCCTCTCGTTCAGGAGCAGTAGTGTAATACCCCTTTATAGGAGTTGCTTTCACCTTAGTTCCATCTTTACGCACATAAGCTTTCCGAACTCTAGGTTCGACGAAAACTTTGCCCCCTTTGCTACCTTCTTCTACTTGGGCAGCATACGGAGCTTTATATACAATTTTCCAACCATCTTTTTTGATGGCTAAACCCCCGCTCTTTTTTAGGAATCCTGTTTTTACAGGAACTTTATGTTGAGAGTCATCAAAAACATGCTTTCCGTTGACCTGAACTCCCTTTGTGATAGCTTTTAATATTTGTGTTTTAATACGTCTATATGTAGCTCGGTCAACAGGCATTAGATTACTCCCTTTAATATTATACTAATGTCTACTCAATAAGACTTGACCAAATTTCAGGAACATAGTCATTAAACGAGTGTTGCTCCGTATCGTAGCGTTCTAGAAATATCGTATCCCTACTAATCATTCCGTATTTCGGGTGGAAAAATGTGAGTACGTGGGATGCCTTAGAAGCTAAACCATTCAAAAACGCATACTCATCTGTACCCTTCATACATCCACACATCAATGCGGTACCAGTTCCAATATCATGTTCTTCTACATGGTGATAATGTCCCATAAACATGTACTGAAACGCCTTGCCCTGAGGTTGTAATGCTTGTCTCAGGGAATGAACTTTTTGTTGCATAGACGAGCCACGCATGGCATCTCCATGGTGTATAAGAACGTCCCACCCAGCCACATCTATTAACTGATAGAACGTTTTAGGTATAGTAAATTTGATGTTCTTTTGGTTCTTACAGAACGCAGCTACCCATTGATAAAATAGGAAGTCCCACCCTACATACTTGTCCTTATAGTAAATTTCTTTCCTTAGCCGCTGATGATTACCTACTACAGCGTCTATTTGAACCTCGTCAAAATGCTCGGATAAGACGATCATGGCTTGGGCGGTCATATAGGCTCCCCTAGCCATAGTCATAACAATATTATCCAGGTTGCTCCTGACTAATTCTTCGTGGATTTCTCCTGACACCATGTCTCCGAGCATTGGGACTTTGAGGGTGGGGATGCTCGCATATTCTCTCCGTAGGGAAACCAAATCCAGTACCTGATGAGTCCAACCATGGAGGCGACGACTAAAGATTTCAAAGTTGTATTCATTCATTCCACCCATTTGATCGGAGTCTATGAATTCTCCTATGTGCAAATCTGTCAGAGGAGCAACGGCCACTACTGGACTGTCAGACTTAGTTTTCGGCTTGGAGTATTTTTTAACCTCAACAGGAGGCAAAGCTTTAGTAGTGTTCTGAATTACCTCCACGATATTCTCGTGGGATAACTGCTTATTAACTAAATCACTAACACGCTTTTTAAAGTGGCTGCGCTCTAATTTAGCCCTAGTGGTGGATACCTCATCTTGAAGTAATCCATCTTCCCCGTGGAGTTCAAGGATTTGGACTTCCCTAAGGAGGGAAAGAACCCACCTTCGGATAGTGGATCGGTGTCGCCGTTCTCCAAAATTTTCTTCATACTGTCTAGCTATTTCTGTCCAGTTAGGGTCGCTAACACTTGCTTGTTCTAGTAACCAATCTTTCTTTTCTTGCTCTAATATTAGCAATAACTTACTCCTCTACTGGTTCATCAGATACCACTTCGCCCTTTTCATTTTTCCCTTGGCGAACGTGACTCAGCCAATTGTGATTATCAGGGTCCTGTTCTGTCAAGTCTATAATTTCCATTATCCCTCCTACCGATAATAGGATTGGTCTACGTGCTGAACTGTAGATTCGAATCCTGTGTCTGGTGTATGCACCATAAACTCAAACTCTGATGATGGTAGTTTATCCATCATGGACATAACGATATCTTGTGGGTCAAACGTTCTAGATACCACGGTATCCCCAAAACTTTTTGCTGTATCCGGGTTGGCAGACCAAGAGGAGAGCGGTAAATCTTTCATACCTACCCGTTGACCGGGTTTTACGCCAACCTGACCGGCTGTATCTATTCCTCGGTACAACTTCAATTCCTTTATCCCCCGCTCCTCAAAGCTACGCTGTGTGTTAGCGTATGCGTCCCGAAGATACTCCGTGGCTGCCTGTTTAGCCGTGTCACTATGTATTTCGTCGTCCGTTAAATGCTCAGGACTACTTAGAGTTCCCATGTTTACTGGCTTGAAGTGCTTTGCCATCTTATCTACTCGTACCTTATCACTAGAGAAAAGGTGAGCTGCGGCATACTGTAGGGTTATGGAGTGCCCGGCTAAGGATTGACTGTGCCACGCCTCCCCGTACTTCTCATCATCAGAACCGGGTACCCAGCGGGGTTTGAACTTCCGGTCCCACTCCCCCCATGACATATCTAGAGCCTTCATAGTTCTACCTGTAGCATCTAAACCTTTACTATCTAGTCTATTGGAAGTCAGACTCTCCCATTCTGTAGTGCTTCCTGGTTCCCTATCTGGATGTACAGGCTCGTCTTTTGGTCCACCAAAAGCCTCTGGTAATTGGTGCGCTGGTTTATCTGTAGGAACCAATTCAGACATCCCCGGAGATACTGAAGTATCATAAAACTTGCCCCCGGATGGTCCGGTTTCTACCTTAACCCCTTCTGGAGAAGCCTCTCCGGGTTTTAGGTAAACTCTATCTTTCTCTAATTCCAAGGAATCGGGCAGGGTGGCTGTAATTTCTAACGCAAGCTTCTTTCCTGCTGTATGGTCTATGGGGAAGTGCCATCCAGCCTTTACTCTATTAATTCCTATACTATCCGCTATTTCACGGAAATTGTCCAAGTGATTAGGATATATACTTCCTAATATTTCAGCAATAACTAAAGCCTGAGTTGAATGCCCTGAGGGGTACGAAGGGGTATCTATACTAGGGCGTATGGCATTTGCTATATCATATATGAAATAAGGTTCCTCCATTTCATACTGCCACGGTCTAGGATAATTTATTTTATATTTTTTATCCATAACTATAGTATTGACATCGGATAATATATCTTCTAATAAAGATTCATACTTATCTATACGCAGCCCGTGTTCTCTGCCATACTCGCCAAAAAGCTTCAGGAGGGTAGTATCAGATTTATTCACAACCTCCTCAAGTCTAGCTTTCTCGCCATCAGAAAACGACCTAAAGGTAATTTGTACTTTTTCCAATTCGTCCAAAGCTTTACTAGAATTAGGAGAATGGGGGGAAGCAACCATATAATTTTCTGGGGTACCACTCAAAATTTTGAACGGGCGGTTTATTACGTCTTGATGGTCTTTACTGGGAGGCTTATAAAATTCAGTAGGGATGGGGTCAATTTTAAATTTTTCAATGGCCCAATGGAAATCTGATTCTTTCCCTTCGGGTATCAACATAGTTTGATTTTCTAAAAAATCATCTTCCTCTATCTTGAGTAAATGACTAGTTTCTTCCGAAGGTTCTTGTTTGAACAGGGAACCGTTACTCTTTACTAAGTAAACCCCGTCAGCTGTGAGTATCGTTTTATCTCCGTTATCCTCGGTATGGATAACAACAGCTTTGTTGAAACTGTCCAAAACTTCAGACTGAAGATTCTCAAGAGATTCTGGGTCTGTATCTTGAGAGTCACCCATAAGATATTCTACAATAGGTGCCCACACGCCCAAGTTGTAATAACGAGAATCTTCCAACCTTACCCAAGCAAAATCGGTATGCTCTTCGCTTATTAGGGGCTTAGGAGACTCTACAGGAATAGAGGCAACTAAGAATAGGGCTAGTTTATGTCCTATATTAGTATCTACTTCTGCGCCTAGAATTAAAAAGACATCATTTAACTTTAAACCCGTTTCTTCTTCAACTTCTCTTAGGGCTCCTTCTTCAGGAGTTTCGTCATCATGGATATGTCCGCCCGGTAAGTCCCACCAGTCAGAATACTTATCTTTTAGTATTAAAAGTTTACCCGAGTCATCTCGAATCAGTACTTTTGCTGTAATCTGTAAATCCACCATTTCCGACTTTTGGAAAAGTTCTTCCCAATTTAAAACAGCATCATGCTGTAGTGGGATTTCTGGAGGACTAAGCACCCTGTTTTTGTTGTTCCTGCCTATATCAGCATGACGGGTATACTTATCGTTATCTCCGCTGGGGGAAGACTGCCCTAATGCGGTATTTCGCATGTCTTTGGGTCCACCCATAGCCTTATTTAACTGTTCGGACTCCTCTATAGCGAAGTCTAAAAGTTCTTTGGCAAAACGTTCGACGGAGCCTTTAGTTACCTCTTTCTTAGACTTCTTTCTCTTCCCGCCTCCACCATACGTGGGAACAAATCCAGAGGATTCTACGGTGAAGGCAGTTCCTGAGAACCCGCCTCCATCGCCTCCACCGCCACCACCATCGCCTCCCCCCTCTTTACGGAGAAAGGCTTTTAACTCCTCTAATTTAGAGATCATCAATACCGTCCACATCTAGCTTATCCGGTTGGTATATAGCGTTTATATGTTTATTGGCTGCCCTGTCTTCTGGAGGCTTAGGAAAATGCGCTGTTTCTATACCCATTAAATCCCCACCTTTATTAAAGGTAGCTACGTATTCATCCCCACTAGATTTGAACCACATTTTTCCCATGTCCGTGGTTACATCTTTTATTTCTGGGATGTGTCCTCTATCTATAATTTGCTTTAACATGGTTTTAGAACTACCGTAGTTAGTGTCGAAGGCATTTTGGATGTTAGGCTGCATAGTAGGAACCCCGGAATCTTGCTGACCCGTTTGACTCCGAGATGCTCCACCTAGTCCGGGTTGGCCCTGGGGGACAGGGGGCTCTGTCATGCCTTGTTGTGCATCACCCATTCCGTCGGGCATACCCTCCATAGACATACCCATACCTTCTCCTGCCTCAGCACCCATCATCTGTTGCTGCTGCTCCTGCTGCATTTCCATCTGTTCTTTAGGACCTAAGCCTTCACCAGAAATTTCAAAGTCCAGATTCATAAGTCCAGACTTCACAGACTTAAGTTTTACATCATATCCGTCTTGTAAGAGCTGGCTGGCAACCATTACTTTTTGCTGAACGAACTGTAGCTGAGTAGCTTCAGCTTTTTCTTCAGGAGTACGAAGTTCTATAGTCCAGTCAGTAATACCGAACATATCCAAAATGATCGGGAATACTTTTTCATGGAAGATTCTCTGGTCACCTTCTACTACCCGACTCATTACCACAAGTTGCTGTGTTTGAGTAGATAGTCCCCCGAATCCTTCCGGTGCGCCCTGCCAAGCAGGAGTTACACCCCACATAGCTGCAATGCGTTCTCTAATTTCTTGGCGAACTGGGAGATAATCCATCTCTTGCAGGTTATGGAATAACCGAATCATGTCAACTTTTCCACGCTGGGATTCGTTGCTGACTGCTATCATTGGAATATATTCTGGGTTCTGCCTAATTTCCTGCTCTACCCGCTCTCTTTCAGCTCGTAGGCTGTCAGGGTCGTCCGTAGATATCAAAATCATAGACGCTGGCATCTTCCGCTCAAAGAAGTAACGATATAGCGTTTTATCCATACCGATAATGGTAAGAACCTTGTCGAATAGCGTTAGAACCGGCGACCACCCGTATGTTCGGGTAGGCATAAATTTAGATACGTGGAGAACTTCGGAATCTAGTAGATATACCTCTTTACCACGATATCGGTAGGTAAACATAGCCGGAACTAATGCTTTACCACAAGAATCACAGGAGTCCGGGTTCTCTGAGGCGGAACCATCCCTATGGATATAGCATACGAAATGTATAGCCTTAGGCACTCCTGTAGATTTATCTAAATCGTATTCTATCAACGCAGGATTCAAGCGCTCAACAGAAATGACCTTTGAACGGACTTTTTCTCCGTAATCTTTATATTCTTTAGCAAAGTAAATAAATCCATCGTCAAGGGTGTTAACATCCCACCAAAATTCCCGTAAGACATCCTCTAGGCTCTGGTCAAAAACGTTACAGTCGGTGATAAAAGCCTTAAGTTTTTTATATTGGTCGGGATCAGGCTCTACTAAAGTTTCATCACTCCCCTTGAATGAACATCCGCTATTAGTACAAACCTCAGGTGTGTTCTTATATTCCGTACCGCAACTACTACATTTTACCGCAAATGCGGGTAACCACGATACCCCTCTGCGAAATACCTCAGATATGATGTGGTTAACTGGTGACCTAACTTCCTCAACAGACTGAGAAATCTGTTGAATGTCTTGGATCATATGCTGCCTGAAGGCAGCTTGCTGTTGCACCCAGACGTTTACAACCTGGTCTACACCAAAGGTAGGGTTACGATACGTTTCCCCACTTTTATTTATGAGGGATTGTTGACCTACTGTGTTTAGTAGGCTACTCAACTCATATTCTTTTGAGGCTAACGACGATGCTTCTGGAGCAAAATCGTTAAGTGTTAATCGTCCTACCATTTACTACCTTGTCCAGTTGACTTTGGCCTGTGATTTGCGTTAGTGCCTGTATTGCCGCTATAGCCACTTGTGATTGGTCTGATAGAGGGTCTTTAGCTATCTGAGGCTCTCGTGTATGTATAGTTTCAGCATCTTTATAGATATCCTTGAGTTCGCTAATATCTTCTGTGCGATTCAACTCTAACTGCTCCTTAAGACTACTTACTGTAGCCTCTGCAACAGTTAATTGTTCCTGAACTTCCTCAAACTCTTCTTCGGAAACTCCACCGAACATATGCTCCAGCAAATTAAGCGACTCTGCGGTTCTTACTACTTCAATCATAGCCGACATTGGTAATAGCGTCATGGCTGGATGACTATCTGGAATTTCATCAGTTGCTTGAAGATTTTCTAGGGATTTATCCCACGTATCTAAAACTCTCCAAGCATGACTAGACTCATCGTACTTTACTGCGAACTGCTGCGCTCTCTGTCTAAGCTGTTCTCCTGCTGGCATAATAGCCTCCTTATCTGATCGGACAAACCCCAGATTCACATGCCTCATCTATAAGTTCTGTCTCTGTTTCACGAGTTTCATACTTATAAAGTAAAGAAGGATCGAAGTTTTTAAATCTAGCACTAATAATATTATACTCCTTTTCGGTAATTTCCTCATAGGGGGCTAACTCATAGGTTCCCCCGTCATGAGCCAGAAAAGAGGCACCCATCCATTTATCCCAATTTTTCCAAGATAATTCTTTAGCTAAATCCCATTCATCGTTCCTAACAGTCATGGTTATAGATGTATTGTGGTCAGTGTAATGTTCTTGGAATTGAAAATACGTGTCCATCTGATCGGATAGCGATACATTATTCTTGGTTTGCCCGCTACTAGACTTAACAGGAAAGTCAATAACTAGAGTTCTTGCGTTATTAATCTTCTCCTCAAAGGATGTTCCCGGAGTACCCACTTCTGGTGAAATCGGCCACCCTAGTTCCCTAATAACTTGAACTAATGGGTCAATAGAACTTATACGCATTCTTCGTATATAGTAGGGACTATGTGACATGTGAATACCCGCTGATACACCTCCAGCTACCAAGCTAAGAGTTCCCTCAGGTTTCACCGTTGTCACCAACAGGGGCGCATTGACCCTCAATTCAGCAGCATAACGTTCCGACTCTTCGTTAGCCGCATTTCTTAGGATATTTAATACATGATTTTCGTACTCCTTATCGGAGGATAAGGAAGAAAAGGCATCTTTTACTCCAGTCATAGAAGTACCAAGTAGACGATCACGCTGTTGAACCTTATTCCATTCAGGCAATTCTAGGTCTACTAAGGTCATCCGTAATCCCGCCCTAGAGGACATTTTTTGGGCTTCAACTAATCCTTCAATATCCAGATTGTTGTCATCCGTGACAAAGGCAGTCATATTAATTGTAGTGAGGTTACAAACTCCGTGACTATCCAAAAGGATTTCTCCACAGGGGTTAGTCCCAACTGCGTTAGGTCTTCGACGAGATGCCTCTTCTTCATTGAAGAATCCGGGTTCCCCTTCGTACCGCATCATGTCAAAAACCATGTCTAGGTAGGCTTTGTCAGGCTTACTGGAGAAAACTATAGAATTATTCGACATTCGCCTATGATCTAAGCCACTTCTTGTATTTTGACCGCCCTCTAACGTTAGAGTGTCCCACCATTCGGGTTTTTTACCTATGTCCTCTAATTGGACACCCAATCTGGCATGAGACTCAAATTGCTCATCAGTCCACAGCCCATTTATGGCGTATTTTGCCAATAATGTTTCATAATCTGCTGGACCCATCAAAAATATTTCCGCCGTTCGGCGAACGCCCCCCACCACTACATTATTACCTATTAGATTACCCATATCTAGAATATGAATAGGGCGAACTTGGTAATATCCCCCGTATACCCTCTGTAGAGGATCTAAGGCGGGGTCAATTTTATTAGTTAGCACATTACGGAAGCCTTCAAACATTTCCATAAGAGGTTCTGGTCCAGATGCGGTTCCGCCAAAGGTTTTTAGACGTTCCCCTCGGGGACGGATAGAGTTGTAATCAAATTTAATAGTTTTGATGTGTTCGTACTCATGTTTAGTTAGTATATCTAAAAAGAGTCGAAGGGCTTCCACCCAACCTTCTTTAGAGTCTCCAATATAGACCTTAGCGTATCCCTGCTCTAAATCTATCCATTTAGTGCTTTCCAAACGCTTCTCTGGGGGAGATGGATTGTACTCGTCATGGAGTACCTCAATATTAGCCCGTATAGGGGAAAGATTAGCCGCCATTTCCGGGGTACATTTAAATCCTACGCCAGTTCCTACCAATAATAAATAAAATAAATCTGCTAGGTCATTCCACTCTTCAATAGCTGTAAATGAGCAGTTATAGTTGGCAAGTGGGTACTTTTCTGCCACATGATTTTCCCCGCCCCCGATCCAAAGAGTTCTTCCACTAACAAATTGTTTAGTGTTGTACATAGAATCAAAAAGAGATTCCGCCTCTTTAGTTAGAGCGGGTAAATCGGGTGTATATCCTATCTTATTTAAATGGTTAAACGCCAAACCCACATTATATTCAACCGATCTCTGGCAAGCCTCTAGCCAGGTTTCTCTACGTCCTAGTTTATTAGAAAATCTTGAGTACGTTCGATAAAATACGAACATACCCATAGGATTGAGTGGAGATTCGGAATTTTCGTATTTTTCTAAGAATTCAGGAGATAACTTAACAGGTGTATGGGAGGAATGGTCGTGTTCTGGGGTTGAGGTTTCATCGGGTGTTCGGGTTATAACAGGGGTCGTCACTGGGGGGTTCTCCTAAATGGATTCTTTACCATACATTTCAACGGATTTAGCGTAAATTCCGCCCAGAGCAGATGCGAGCTCTTCGTCTATAGGCATGTCATTATTATACGCAGGGTGATCCCCTACAGGCTTGTTTTCAGTGTCCAATTTACCACTAAAAACTTGAGCATCTCCAACCCCTGTGTAGGAGGACGGACCATCTAGCTTATCTGCTGCTAAACAGGCTAACGCCACACTCCAAAAAGAGTCTCCGTGACCATTCGGAGTTTCGGCAGCGTGTAAATCTCTATTGACCACTAGAATTTGTTCTTTTTGGACCGCATCGGGGAGTAAATGGAGTTTTCCACTTACAACATAATGCTCAAATTTAGCCGCCATATTATTTTTGGATCTTCGAGAAAAGTGCATCATATCCCATTTTCTATTCAAGCCCCGTAAGTGTTTTACACTTTTACTATGTTCCTCTTCACTCAAGCCTTGGGTATTATCCGTTTGTAAACCTCTTTCTTCTAAGGCTCTATCGGTGTTATCTATGAACCCCTTATCTATTTGAAAATGATTAGCCACCTGATTTAAAATATCCACCTGAACCTGATAAGACATACCTCTTACAAACTCGTGGTATAGCTGAACTACGTGTCCATCTTCCTTGCGCTTTCCAAATATAGCTAGGTGGGAAGGGTGACGGCGTTTTCCAACGTCATATCCAGCCACAACCCATTCGTAATCTTCCGTTAAATCATCAACGTGATTTATAGTTCTGCGATATATCTTAAGCTCGGAATCTTCACATTTTTCTATTTCGTCTTCTGTAAAATACCCCTCAGTTCCAAAATGGGGTTGGAGCATGTATTCAGAGGCGAAGGAACTGCGGTTACTCTTTTTATATGCTAGTAACCATGCTTCATCCCGGATTTGGGGAGCTAAAACGTGCCTACCGGGAACTGGGTCAAATGCTGGCAATACTACGCTGTTAAATTTTTCATCGTCTACCAGTGTGGCTAAAAGGTCTCCTGGAGCCATAGGAGTTCCGACCACAACAGTAGTAGTTCCTGGGTTCGGAATAGGCATCAACGCCCTAAAGAACAAATCTTTGATTTTAGGAAGTTCTCCGGGGTCAATGGGAGAGTTGGCATCCTTCAAAATATCATCTACTACCATTCCAGCGTTAGTGTGAAGTCCCCGCTTGAATTGGGTAACACCCGCCATCTCAACTCTTACAATTCCGCCATCTGCTGTTTGGTATCTAATAGCGTTATCTGCGCCTCTGGCTAAATCTTTTGTAAACCATTCATTAGCCAAAACGGGGTTAGCCCGAATCTCATCTTTCATAGTTCTTACATGATACCTGACCATATCATGATTATAGGAAGCATACAAAAGGCTTTTAGCAGAAGCCTTAGTTTTCATTAGTTGCCAAATAGTATATCCGTGCCCCAATATGGTGCTTTTCCAGTGTCCTCGGGGGAGAACACACACAAAATTTTGGCCCTCGTCTAAGGCACGATCCAGTTCATCACAAATATACCCAACGTGCCATATATCAAATAATTCAGGGTTTGGAAAACTATATTTCCAAACATCTTGGATAAACTCTTTGAAAGAACCAGGTACATCAATTGTAGTATCGTTAGTTAAATCTGTTACAAGTTCGTGTACAGCATCCGTCCATGACAATTTACTGTTTTCTCTTTTATCAGAATTAACCATTAGCGTCCTCAAATTCTAACAAGAAATCTTGAAGTCTAACCCCTAACCGCTGGCGCACATCTTTATCGGCAACTTCTTCCATAATAATGGAGACAATTCCCTGAATAAATTTCCTAGCTATCAACCCTTCAAGGATAAGCCTCTCTCCTTTAATGGCCATATCCACAGCTTTTGCGGCATCACTGGCTCTATCAAATTGAAGAATATTAAGGGCATCCGACGCTTTAGTACTTATTTTCTTATACTGCTCTAAGTGGACTTCCGAATCAAGTCTACGGTGAGTAGCTTCTAATTCAACCATCTTATCCCGGGACCTTGCTATAGCCTTACTCCTAAGCTCCTTCCACCCCTGTTCTTTTGACCATTGGTATAAAGTATCTTCAGGTACGGCCACATCAAATTTTTCTAAAATATTTTCTTTTATCTTAGGAATAATTACGTCATCATGAACATAAGTTTTAACAGCAAAGTCTTTAACTTCTTGAGAGTATTTTCTATTCATTAAAGCCCCCTAGCTAAGGGATTGCCCTCCGAAAGGAGAGTTGTCCATAACCCATCCTTCATCTTTAGCAGTTGGGTCAGTACTATCATCAATACTAAAAGATTCTCCCATTCGCTTACTCATGTCTGCATGTCCTGATCGTCCAAGTTCCCACGGTGTGTGACAACTAGGGAGTCTGCGACTGGACCCACTTGTACCCCTAATAGTCCGTAGGTCAATTACTACCTCATCCCGAGTACATACTGCTGTCCATACTTTCTCCATCTGGGGACTTAGGGGAGTCCAGTCAGACCCTTTGACGTTTTGTCTCTTCACTACAGTTTCTGTATGTGTCAAGCCCTCTACAGATTGGTTGAACAGGCAGTCAGATAGGTTGCAGTAAACAACTTTCGTATGCTCCTGTACAGCTTCGGGTACATTTTCCACTGGAGGTACAAAATCAGCGGTTTTCCGCTCCTGCTTCTTAGTTACTACAAAGGTAGGTAACTTCTGTTTAGGTCGTATCGACCCAGGTTTCCTAGGCATTTTCTTGACTCCACTTCGCTATACAGGCTGCGTCAGCCCAGTCTTGTTCTTCAAACTCTGTGTTAAAATAGTTAGTCGCATACTTCATTATATCTTCCTTTGAAGCACCTCCAGTACCCACAACTTCTTTTTTCCATACTCTATTATCTACAGTTTTATAGGCTATATTTGCCAATTCTAAAACTTCTTTAACCGCACCAACTACCTCAGATATAGAAATAGTAGAGTGTGGATTTTTAAAATATAAAGGCTTTTCAATAGCCACTGTTCCGCCTTCTACTAAACTAGGTAAAATGCCTAATCCTTTAGCTATATCTGGAAATCTGTCTAAAGCTTTTTTACCTTTAGCATTAAATTTTATACACTGGGTAATATTACTATCATCGTCTATAATTGTAGCATGTACCGCACGAGAGCTACAGTCTATTCCTGTATGTATGACGCTTCCTCCAAAGTAAACCCTCTAGAGAGCCATTCTGCTTTTAGTTGCTCTTCGGCCCCCTTCCACTTTCCGGGTTTATGGATAGAAACTAATTTACCTGTATCTTCACGTATAGCATAATTTTCAGGGTTTTTAGATTCATTTTTATCTACTACTAATTTAATAATCCTATCCCTTGCGTCTGGGGTAGCGATAGCCATTAAATTGCCCATAGAAACCCAAAGCAAGTCCCCAATTTCTTCATCGAAGTTCGCAGGATCTTTCTTGAAATTCTTTATGGATTCCTGCCACTCTTTTACCTCTTCTTTAATTACCGGGATACGCTCCTTCATTAAAGATTGCTCGGTTCGACCTTCGTATGAGGCTGAGTGTGTAAAACCCCATCTTTCGTGGAAGTTATACACGCCCTCAGCTATAACTGTCATAGCTTCCATAAATCGGTCTAGTTCTATACGGCTCATTGCCTTTTTCCTGCGTCTAAACTTCTGGCTGACAATACTCTACTTGAAGTATTAAATAATCCTTTAAACGCCTCTTTACGACCCAATAATTTATCGTAAGCCACTCGAATCTCTATAAGGGTTTTCATAGTGGTATTTAGACGTTTGTTCTCTCTTAGTATTATACCTTCCATTTCATCAATAGTAGGTTTACGGGTACCCTTCGCTAAATACTGCTCTGCGAGTTTCGCCTTTTCAACCTTCATTCCTGTCTCATATGAGGTTTCGTAAGCGCCCTTTTTTGCTCCTACAGCGGATAGATTCAACTCTACAAACGCCAGCCACGCTCCTGATATAGATAAGTATTCTTGTAGCTGAAAATTAGAAGCTTCTGCCAGATTTCCAAATGTTATGTCTTCTCTAGCATTATCGTTTATACGTATAAATGGTATTTCCATCTCATCTACATACTTATTGGCCTTATCGTAGCCTTTTTCAACAGACCACATTTCATCTACCATTAGGTGTTTCCCCCTGTCGATGCACCAGCTCATTCGTGCGAAAAGCCCCAATACTGATCGCTAATGCGTCAGCAATACCTCCGACATCATCTTTGGTCGTATTAGTAGTGTTTAGCTCTAAATCCCAGTTCGAAGATTCAACATCTAAAATTGTTTCTGATACGTGGCTTTGCTGTAGCAACCACGTTTCTTTGGTCGCAGAGGAGTCAAATTTTCTAGAGGTCTCATATCTTCTCCACCGCTCATCCGTATCTGCGTATAATTTTACGAGTACGCCACCTAAATTTTTTATGTAGTCAAACTCATTCGGATATCGCAAATCGTCAAAAACTACAACATATCCTGAACGTAAACACTCGTCTACCTCTGGTTTTACTGCATCTACCCAAACATCGGGATTAAAGTCTCTTAGCCCTTGACCCACAGCTTGCAAGGACTCCCTACTTTCGGGAATATGTAAATCCTTCAAAACTTTTCGTAACTTAGCTGCAAAAGACATGACTACTACTCGGTCAGGATTTCTAACTTTGATACTTGCGGCAATAGAAGATTTTCCGGTGTGCATTTTCCCGTATAGCCCGAT
>VTLG01015804.1_pt1 | contig 21754 bp, 32 predicted proteins | sample 4694571 | NCBI WGS metagenome assembly VTLG01 (sample SAMN12604809, study PRJNA352737) | marine metagenome | biome: ENVO:00000447; feature: ENVO:00000209|ENVO:00000569|ENVO:01000036; material: ENVO:00002151; isolation source: viral sequences binned using virsorter ... | reverse complement strand
AATGCCATCAGTATCATTGATTTTTACGTGACCATATATTTTTTTAGCTTTGTTTATCATTTGTTTAATAGTCATTAGCTGTTCTCCAATAATTGTTTTGCTTTTTGAAAAGTATTTGAAAACTTATTGATATTGTTCATGTAAAGACCACCTTTAATTCCATTGGATGTATCAAAGTATTTTCTTTCATGTTTACTGATGCCAATAAGTTTGTCTCCATTGTACCTACCAACATAATCAAGATAATAATCCCAACTAAAATCTGTATGCTTTAATGTTCTTGTTTCTTTTTTGACATGAACTCTTTTAAAATTAATCATAATGATCTCCATTGTTGTTTGATTGATTTGAAATTTTACAACCTCTATTTGGAAACTCGTGAGAAACTACTAGCCCATATCGCTGTCCTCATCAGACTGAATTGTGGGGGCTGTATCACTCTTGCCTTTCTAGTACTTACAACTTACATTCTTTCAGTTGCTTTCCTTAATGCCTAGTTTCCCATGTAGGTCAGAAAGGGATGTTTGCTTTACAGTTCAAACGAGTTGCCAAACAGAGGCTGTACCCTTTATATATGATTTTTAGAACAATAATACAAGTGTAAAGTTTACATTATTTACTATTATTTACTATTATTTACCAAAATGCTCTGTAATCCAAGGTGGACAACAAAAACGCTGAAACTTACTTTTAGGTAGTAATACAGCCTAAAATGCTTACATGTGCTGTATGAGGCTTAAATCGACAGCAATGAATATTTCACGAAATGAGACTACAAACAAAGATAATAAAGTGTTATCATTGGTAAAGGTCGCAGGTCTAAGGAACATGATATTAAAACTTTACGTAAACTTTTGAGGATAAAAATATGTCAGATAAAAAAGATAATAAACCTAAATTAAAATTGGTAAGTGATAACAATGCGAAAAAAGATAAGAGTAAAAATTCTAAAGTTATTGGATCAGAATTGACAGCAAAGCAAATGGGATTTTGTAGGGATATTGTATTCAATGATATGACGTATATTGATGCATATCGTAACAACTATAATGTATCAGAAAAAACTAAAGGTAATTCTTTAAGAGCAATGGCATCTAAGCTAAGAGCAGACATTAACATAACCTTAACAATAAATAAGTTATTAGAGCATAAACAGCAATTGCATAGCATGGACAGCGTCAAAAGGAGTGACGTAATATTACAGAAGATAGAAAAGATGGCTGATGATGTGAATGTAACTGATGCAGTCCGGCTGAAAGGTTTGGAATTACTTGGAAAGCATCATGGATTATTTACTGATGTTTTAAAGGTGGATGATAAACGTGATAGGTCTTCAGTAGAAATAGAGAATGAATTACTGAACAAGCTAAACAGTATAATTTCCAAATAAAAAGTTACGTAAACTTTTACAGCTAGTTACGATAAGTTCTTTACAGCTAGGAACGATAAGTTCTTTTAATGTGTCCGGTCTAAACTTTTTTTTGTTAGTCGCTAACCCCACCCACTCCCTACCCACCCCGACACACAGACGTGGCTACACACACACGTACATGATTTTGCACATGAAAATACTAAAATTTAACAAAGGGGTACACTTTTTAAAAAGTAATAGAGGTAAATATAGGTAAAATAATAACAACTTTAAAAAAAAATGCCTATATGATTCTTTTTTTATTGAAATTTATTGAAAAATAGTATAAATAAAATTTATTGTTTTAATATTTATAAATATCCTAAAGAAGTTTATTAATATCCTATAGAAGTTTATAAATATTATATTTATAAATATTGTAAAGGAACAATTATTTGTCAGACAATATTGTAACCTTGAGTGATTACAGAAAATCTCCTAAAATAATAGAAGAATTTGAGTTAGAAGATGCTCTCGTAATAGGATGGACCACTGATGAAAGTGGTGATAGGGTATTGCATGTTTCATCTTCAGTTGAAACAGAGGATAGTTTGTGGATGATTGAGTTGGCAAAAAAGATTGTAGAGAGCAGACCTCCTGAAGTGTGGAGCAATAATGAATGATCTGTCTAATATCTTAAAAGATAATCTAGATAAGATTAGTGAGCTTCCGCCAGAGAAGCAAAAAGAGATTCTGGCACTAGTAGAAGAATACGAATCCGTAAAAGAAAAAGAAGACGCAAGAGATAATTTTTTATCTTTTGTTAAACTTATGTGGCCGTCTTTTATTCATGGCAAGCACCATGAGATAATGGCAGAGGCATTTGAGAAAGTGGCCCGGGGTGATTTGAAAAGACTGATCATCAATATGCCACCCCGTCATACCAAGTCAGAATTTGCGAGCTATTTATTCCCAGCATGGTTTTTAGGAAAGTATCCGGAAAAGAAAGTTATACAGACCGCACACACTGCAGAGTTATCTGTTGGTTTTGGCAGGAAAGTTCGTAACTTAATACAGAACGAAGACTTCCAAAATGTATTTTCAGGCATTGAATTATCTACAGATAGTAAAGCAGCCGGTAGATGGAACACAAACAAAGGTGGTGACTACTTCGCCATAGGTGTTGGCGGTGCAGTGACAGGAAAAGGTGCTGATATTTTGATAATTGATGACCCCCACTCCGAGCAGGAGGCCACAATGGGTGAGTATAACCCAGAAGTTTATAATAAAGTTTACGAATGGTATACATCGGGACCTAGGCAGAGACTCCAGCCGGGTGGCGCCATCATACTTGTGATGACAAGATGGTCTAAAAGAGACTTGACAGGGCAGATAATTAATAAATCTATCGAAAGAGAGGGTTCTAACGATTGGGAAGTGATACAACTGCCTGCAATATTGCCTTCAAACAAGACTTTATGGCCAGAATTTTGGAAAAGATCAGAGTTAGACGCTCTCAGAGCTGAATTACCAGTGGCAAAATGGAACGCACAGTACCAACAGGACCCAACATCCGAAGAAGGGGCGCTAATTAAGCGTGAATGGTGGCAAGAATGGGAAAAAGATGACCTTCCACCGTGTGAATCCATCATACAATCGTGGGATACAGCGTTTTTAAAGACACAAAGGGCAGATTATAGCGCCTGCACCACTTGGGGCATCTTTTATTTATCTGATGATGACGGTGCAGACAGGCCAAATCTAATATTACTCGATGCATTTAAAGAAAAACTAGAATTTCCCGATTTAAAACGTGCAGCATATGAAAAATACTGGGAATACGAGCCAGATCAAATGATTATTGAGGCAAAAGCGGCAGGTTCACCTTTAATTTTTGAGCTTAGAGCGATGGGAATACCAGTTACGGAGTTTACACCGAGCCGTGGACAGGATAAGATAGCAAGAGTTAACAGTGTAACAGACTTATTTGCTAGTGGTGTTATTTGGTGTCCACCCACTAGGTGGGCCGATGAAGTGATAGAGGAATGTGCATCATTTCCTACAGGAGATCACGATGACTTGGTTGACTCCACTACACAGGCACTGTTAAGATTCAGACAGGGTGGTTGGATACGGACCGCAATGGATGATTGGGATGATGAACCTAAGTACAGAAGGCCTGTGGAGTATTATTAATGGATATTGTACATATAATCGATGGGTTGATGGGTATAATCGTATTAGGTGGAGGATGGTTCTTGGCAACACAATCAAGAGAAGTAAAAAGAATTGATATCTTATTAAATAAAACCAGAGAGGATTACGCAAAGCGTGATGATGTGACCGTTGCTATTAACAGGTTAGAAGAAAAGATCGATAGAATTTTAGAGAGAATGAAATAGGAGATTATCATGGCTATAGAAAAGGTTATGACACCGGCTACTACATTTAAAGAAATGGCAGAACCTGATGTTAGCATAGAAGTTGAGAATCCTGATTCTGTATCTATAGAAACAGAAGATGGTGGCATGATAATAGATTTCACAGGAGAACAAGTAGAAGAAATTATGTCAGGTGGCTTTGATGCAAACTTGGCAGATCAAATAGATGAAGCCGATCTACAGTCTATGGCAAGCGAATTAATATCCAGTTTTAATTCAGACAGGCAATCAAGAAGTGAATGGGCAAAAAGCTATGTGAAAGGTTTAGATCTTCTTGGCATGAAGATAGAAGAAAGACAGCAGCCGTGGGCAGGTTCATCCGGTGTGTTTCATCCTATACTTACAGAATCAATAGTCAGATTTCAAGCACAGGCTATGGGAGAGATATTTCCTGCATCTGGCCCTGTTAGAACAAAGATAGTTGGAAAGATGTCTGTTGAGAAAACAGAACAAGCTGCACGAGTAGAAAATGAGATGAACTACCTGCTAACAGAAGAGATGACAGAGTATCGTGATGAAACAGAGCAGATGTTATTTAAGTTACCTTTGGCAGGATCTGCGTTTAAAAAAGTTTATTATGATCCTATAATGGAAAGACCATGTGCTATGTTTGTACCAGCAGAAGACTTTGTTGTTTCCTATGGTGCATCTGATTTAATGACATGCGAGAGATACACTCACGTTATGAAAAAATCATCAAATGACATAGCGAAATTACAAGATAATGGTTTTTACAGAGATATAGAGTTACCTGACCCTGAGCCAGATATGTCAGACATACAAGAAAAGTATGACGAGCTAGACGGAGAGTCAGCTACGATAGAAGATGACGATAGACACACACTACTTGAAATGCACGTAGATATGGAAATGCCAGAACCTTTTGATGAAGAAGACAGCATAGCCAGACCATACGTTATCACGATAGATAAATCTTCAAGAACAATATTATCTATCAGGAGAAATTATTATGAAGACGATAAAAAGAAAAGAAAGAGACAATACTTTGTCCACTATAGGTACCTCCCCGGGTTGGGCTTTTACGGTACAGGACTTATACACCTCATCGGAGGACTCGCAAAAAGTGCAACATCAATCCTCAGACAACTTATCGATGCAGGAACGCTCTCGAACTTACCAGCCGGTCTTAAGGCTAGGGGTCTTCGTATCAAAGGTGATGATTCGCCTCTCATGCCGGGTGAGTTCCGTGACGTTGATGTCCCGGGTGGTGCAATACGTGACGCTATTACTTTCATTCCTTACAAAGAACCAAGCTCGGTCTTGTACCAGTTGCTTGGAAATATCGTTGACGAGGGGAGAAGGATTGGCTCCGTTGCGGATATACAAGTTGGAGACATCAACGCCCAAGCACCAGTAGGAACAACTCTTGCTCTTATGGAGCGCTCTATGAAAGTGATGTCTGGCGTTCAGGCTAGGTTACACGCAGCTTTAAAAAATGAGCTAAGATTATTATCAAATGTTATTCGTGATTACATGGGCAGCGTATACGCTTATGAGACGGAAGGTGACTTTGATAGAACAAAAGATTTTGATGACAGAGTTGATGTTATACCTGTGTCAGATCCTAATGCAGCCACAATGTCACAAAGGGTAATGCAATATCAGGCTGCTCTTCAGTTAGCGCAACAAGCGCCACAGCTTTATGATATGGGCAAACTTCACAGACAGATGTTAGAAGTTCTTGGAATACAAGACGCTAAAGAAATCATTAAGTTACCAGATGATATTAAACCATCAGATCCAGTAACAGAGAACATGGCAATGTTAAAACAAGAGCCAGTAAAAGCGTTTAAGTATCAAGATCACGAGGCACACATTAAGGTTCACATGGCAGCAGCAAACGATCCAAAGATTAAAGAGATTGTAGGTCAATCGCCTTTTGCAGGAGCCATACAGGCAGCCTTGTCAGCACATATTACAGAGCATGTAGCATTTCAGTATAGAAAAGAAATAGAAAAGAATCTAGGTGTCGCAATGCCTAACGAGGAAAAGCCACTTCCAGAAGATACAGAAGAAGAGCTTTCAAGAATCACTGCGCAAGCTGCGGAAAAACTATTGCAGCAAAACACCGCAGAAATGCAACAGCAAGAGGCTCTAAAGCAACAACAAGATCCTTTGACTCAAATACAACAGAGAGAACTTAAAATTAAAGAAGACGAGCTTGAGCATAAAAAACAAATGGATTTAGCTAAATTGGAGCTTGATGCTTTGAAAGCAAAAAATAACGAGAAGATACAAACAGAAAGATTAGAGTCAGAAGATAGAAGAGAGGGTGTGAGAATAGCAGCTAAATTAGCAACAGATGCTTCAAAAGATCAAAAAGAAGAAGCAAAGTTAGTAATGGAAGCAGCAAAGCAACTACAAAATGAGTAGAAATGAAACTATATACACACCAGTAATAAAAAAAATACAGGAGGAGATGGATGCTGTCACTGACCATTTGTCATCCGGCAGACCTAGTAATTTCGAAGAATATCAAAGACTTGTCGGAAAAATCGAAGGTTTGTCTATTGCCAGAGAGCTGCTGCAAGAGACTGAAAAAAGATTTATTGAGGATTAGGGGTTCCAATCTTGTCAATAGTTGTGTATATTTAAAATAACGATATTCAGGCGTTAAAGCCTGCAAGGTAACTGTGAACCTAAATCACTGCAAAAGGATCAGAGATGTACTCTGCAGAAAAGATAGAACTAGACGAAGATACCACTCGTAAATTACCAGAGCCAAAAGGTTATAAATTATTAATAGCAATACCTAAGTTAGAAGAAAAAACTCAAGGTGGTGTTATTATTCCAGATAAGTTAAAAGGATTAGAACAGACCGCATCTATTATAGGTTTGGTTATCGCATTGGGAGAAGCTGCGTACAAAGATACAGAGAAGTTTCCTGACGGACCATACTGTAAAGAAGGTGATTTTGTTATTTTTAGATCTTATTCTGGAACAAGATTTAAACTAAGAGGCGAAGAATTTAGACTGATTAACGATGACACAGTAGAGGCTGTCGTTGATGATCCTAGAGAATATACGAGGGCATAATGGAAAATACAGCAGAAAAATTAGAACAAGAAGTTCAGATAGACGATAATATAGAGCAGACAAAAGAACAGCCTATAGAATTAAATCAAGATCCTGTTGAGATTGAGGTTGTAGACGACACACCAGAACAAGACAGAAATAGGCCAAAAAGAGCAGAAAATACAGAGCCAGATATACCTGATGAAGATGAGATAAGGGGATATAAAGGTGATGTGCAAAAAAGGATTAAACAACTTAAATACGAGTATCACGAAGAAAGAAGACAAAAAGAAGAAGCCAAAAGAACAAGTGATGAGGCTGTAGCTCATGCACAGAGACTCGTAGAAGAAAATAAAAAGTTAAGAAAAACCTTAGACGATGGGGAAAGTGTTCTTGTAGAGCAAGCAAAAGGCAGAGTTGATGCGCAGCTTGCAAAAGCAAAACAAGAATACAAAGAAGCCTATGAGTCAGGTGATCCTGATAAATTGGTAGAGGCGCAAGAAAAATTAAGTAATATACAGAATGAAAAATATAGAGTTGATAATTATAAACCACAGGTAAGAACCCAGCCGATTTCTGATGTTCCTCCACAGGAGTCGGCTACCCCAAAAGTTAAAGAGCCAACCGGAAAAGATAAAGAGTGGCTTGAAAGAAATGATTGGTTTAACAAAGATGGATATGAAGAGATGACAGGATATGCTCATGGTATTCATGCTAAGTTAGTAAAAGCAGGCATTAATCCATTGTTAGAACCAGATGAGTATTATCAAAGAGTAGATAGCTCGCTTAGAAAAGCGTTCCCAAGCTATTTCACATCAGATGATAAAGAAGACAAGCAGAGTGTTGAGACAGAAGAGGTAGAAGCACCTCAACGCACTGCTGGTAACGTGGTTGCCCCGGTTAATCGAAGTGCAAAAAAACCACGCAAGGTGCAATTAACCTCTACCCAGATCTCTCTCGCAAAGAGGCTTGGGCTTACCCCTGAACAATATGCGCAACAATTATTGAAGGAATCATTAAATGGCTAATAGAGATTCACGCACAGAAGACACAAGAGAAAAATCAGAACGTAAGGCAACATGGCAAAGACCATCAGCTTTACCTGATCCAACGCCTCAAGAGGGTGTAGAGTTCCGATGGATTCGTACATCTGCCCTTGGACAAGCTGATATGACAAATGTGTCATCAAAATTTCGTGAGGGCTGGGAGCCTGTAAAGTTAGAAGATCATCCAGAGTTGAAGATTATGTCTGATGTTGATTCCAAATTCAAAGGTAATGTAGAGGTTGGAGGATTGTTACTTTGCAAGAACTCAACAGAAAACATGGATGCCAGAAGAGACTATCAACAAGACACTGCTAAATCACAGATGCAGGCTGTTGACAATAGTTACATGAAGGAATCCGACCCCCGTATGCCAGTACTCAGACCAGAGAAAAGCACACGCACTTCGTAATAATATTAACAAATTAACCGAAGAGGTATAAAAATGAGCAGCATAGCAGCACCATTTGGATTAAACCCTATCGGTAGATTCGACACAGGTTCTTTAGAGGTATTTAGACAATACCCTATTAAATCTGGTGAAAGTACAGCTATAGTTAAGGGCGATATCGTTCAGCTAGTAAATGCCAGTAATGCAACAACAATTGCAAAAATGACAACTACTATGGATGGATCAGCGACTGACTTATGTGGTATTTTCATGGGTTGCCGATTTACAGATCCAAATACTAATCAGTTGACATTTAGTCAACATTTTCCAGCAGCAACTGTAGCATCTGATGCTATGGCGTATGTAGTAGATGATCCAAATGTATTGTTTACAATACAAGCAGATGGATCTTTTAGTAACGAAAGAGACATTTACGGCAAAAACGCACCTGTGGTGCAAGGAACCGCTAATACAACATTAGGTATATCTCGTGTTGCATTAGATGCTTCGGAGATATCTACAACAGCAACTGATGGTATTAAAATAATAGACTATCTAGGCGGTGACTTAGGTGATGAAAAAGGAAGTGCTTTTCCAATATTGGTTTGCAAATTTAATTATCATCAACTTTCATCTACTAGTGGCGCAGCTTAAGGAGGTTGTAATATGGCTATTTCAAGAGCGCAACTCCTTAAGGAGTTATTACCGGGTCTAAACGCATTGTTTGGATTAGAGTATGAAAAGTATGAAGATGAGCATACTGAAATTTATGAAGTAGAGAACTCAGAGCGTAGTTTTGAAGAAGAAGTCAAATTGTCAGGCTTTGGGGCAGCCCCAGTAAAGCCAGAGGGTTCGGCTATTTCTTATGATTCTGCACAAGAGTCATTTACTTCAAGATATAACCACGAAACTGTGGCTATGGGCTTTTCAATAACAGAAGAGGCAATGGAAGATAATCTTTATGATTCATTGTCTGCTCGTTATACAAAAGCACTAGCAAGAGCAATGGCTTACACAAAGCAGACAAAAGCTGCTTCATTGCTCAACACAGGCTTTGATACATTCCAAAGTGGCGATGGTGTAACATTGTTTAACACAGCTCACCCAACAGTGGCTGGTGGTAACAATAAAAATAGATTGTCAACAAATGCTGACTTGAATGAAACATCTCTAGAACAAGCGGTTATTGACATTGCAGCTTTCGTAGACGAAAGAGGCTTGTTAATTGCAGCAAGACCTAGAAAACTTATCATTCCACCAGCGTTAATGTTTGTTGCAACTAGAGTGTTACAATCAGATCTAAGAGTTGGAACAGCAGATAACGATTTAAATGCAATTAAGTCTAATGGTTCTATACCAGAAGGCTTCGCTGTTAATCACTATTTAACAGATACAGATGCATTTTTCTTGACAACTGATGTTCCTAACGGAATGAAGATGTTCGTGAGAACACCAATGTCTACATCAATGGATGGGGATTTCAACACAGGTAACGTAAGATACAAAGCCCGTGAGAGATACTCATTTGGTGTGTCAGATCCTCTCGGAATGTTTGGTTCACCGGGAGCATAAACCCCTAAAAGGGAGCTGTTCCTTTCCGGCTCCCTTTCTTTTAACCCTTGACTGCATTAGCAGACATTTGCCAAGACAAGGAGTTTGACATGGCTAATACAACTTTTAACGGTCCGGTCCGATCAGAGAACGGATTTCAAGTAATTTCAAAAAACGCAACCACTGGCGCTATTACCACAGTGGCAAGCACAGCATCTACTGGAATTGTAACCAATAAATTTATTAAGCATGTGGGTTTTGCATCAGGTGTAACCTGTAACACAACTGCAGGTGACAGTGACAATATTGGTCAATTTACTCAACCAGCTAATACAATCATTACAGATATTAAAATATTTTGTGACTCAGCGCCAACACTAGGTAGCTCAGGCGATATAGGCTATGAGGTCGGAACATCAAGTTCAGGCCAGCAGATTGTTGCTGCTGTGACAGATGAAATACTAGATGGAGGAACTACTGTAGTAGAACACAATGTAACAGTTACATCGTTAGTTCTACAAACACAGAGCGGCACAACTGCTCCGGCTTCTGTTCAGTATACATCTGCAGAAAGAACTATATTTTGTAATATCACGAATACACAAGATGCAACAACACAAGGTTCTTTTACATTCATAATCGAATACGTTCAAATAGCGTAGGAGGTATAAATGGCAGGTCGATCAGACACAAGGTCATTTAACATTAATCAAGGTGACAGCGCTGCCGTTCTAGGGCCGACAAGATCTAGGATAAGACAGGTTGTTATATTTGGCAACTCTGCTGGTGCATTAACAATTAAAGATGGATCAGGTGGAGCTGATTTATTGGTTCAAAGTTTTCCTACAGGATTACATACATTGAACATACCAGATCAAGGTATATTGGCAGAGAACGGTGCTTTCGTTCATGCATTTACAGGGTCTGGCAATAAGTTAACTTTGTTTTTGTCATAATGGCTACAAGAAAAGGGACCATGAAAGGTCACACTATCAGCGGTGGGCATAAGCGGCCCACTAAAGCTGGTGCAGGAATGACCGCAAAAGGTGTTGCAAAATATCGTAGAGATAATCCCGGATCAAAACTCAAGACAGCAGTAACAGGAAAAGTAAAGCCCGGCAGTAAAGCTGCAAAGAGGCGTAAGTCTTTCTGTGCCAGATCTGCAGGTCAAATGAAGAAGTTTCCAAAAGCAGCTAAAAACCCTAATAGTCGTTTAAGACAATCTAGAAAAAGGTGGAAGTGTTGATTAGTAGAGCATCAATGAAACAACAGATGAAGGGTGGTACGATGTACGGATTAAAAGGCAATAGAGAAAGAATGAGAAAAAAATTTATTGGTGAAAAAATGGGTTCTGATAAAGGTACAAAAAGAAGTATCCTTAATTTAAAGAAAAATAAAAAAAAGAAACCCGTGCAAAAAAAGAGCATTGGTAAAATGTTAGAAACATTCTCCCCTGTTTATAGTATTATGAAAGGCAAAGGGCCAGTTAGCAATCTTGTTGCAAGTGGTCTCGGTGGTTTAGCCATGAAGCCTTTTGCAGAAAGGCAAAGAGCAAAAAGAAAAAAAAGAGATATGGAAATGCGTGGATCTAATAGAATGACTGAAATGCAAAGAATGATGGCTGGCGGTCCTGTAAAAAGAAAACGCTCAATAGATGGTTGCGCAAAGAAAGGGAAAACAAGAGCCGTATGATGGAAAAAATTTGTCCTATATGTAAGACAGCTTTAAAAGACACGAAAGAAAATGAAGTCAAGTGCATTACTTGCCAAGTAGTAATATCAGAAGATGTACAATGGCAAAGTAAATATGGATACGATTGGGTGCAGGAAGATGCCAAAACGTAATTATCGTGGCGAGTATGATAACTACCACAAGAAAACAGATCAGAAGAAACGTAGAGCTGGTAGAAACACTGCTAGATCTAAAATGAAAACTGCTGGTCGTGTTAAGAAGGGTGACGGCAAAGACGTTGCTCACAAGAATGGCAACCCTAGAGATAACAAGAGAAAAAATCTCGCAGTGAAGCCAAAATCAATAAACAGATCTTTTGCAAGAACTAGTAAAGCTAGAAAAGTAAACAGGAGAGCTTAATGAAACAACCTATGAGACTTAAATCTGGGGGATTTATATCTTCTGGAACAGATGCTGGTGACCTAAAAATACTGAGGTCAGCAAAGAATATAGACGATGGAAGTGCCAATGGCATGAAAGCTGGAGGCAAAGTAAAGAAAAGCAGAGTTAACGAGGCTGGTAATTATACGAAGCCCGGACTTAGAAAAAGAATATTTAACAGAATTAAAGCAGGCGGAAAGGGCGGAAGACCCGGTCAATGGTCTGCTAGAAAAGCTCAGATGATGGCTAAAGCCTATAAGAAAGCAGGTGGCGGCTACAAATAAGGAAATACTAAATGGACCCATTAACAATTACCGCTGCAATGAGTGTAGCGAATAGCGCTTTTAATGCCATAAAACAGGGATTTTCAGCAGCTAGAGATATAGAGCAGATGAGTGGGGACATTGGTAGATGGATGGGGGCTGTTTCTGATATTGACAATGCCGAGAAACAAGCAAAGAATCCTCCCCTATTCGGCAAGTTGTTTAAGGCTGGATCTATAGAAGAAGCAGCTCTCGCTGCATATGCGGCAAAGAAAAAACTTGAGGAGCAAAGATACGAACTCAAGATGTTTTTAAACTTTACCTATGGTCCACAAGCGTATGAAGACTTGTTAAAGATGGAAGGTCAAATAAGAAAACAAAGACAAGAGACAGTTTATAAACAACAACAGCTAAGAAGACAAATAGGGGAAGCTATTACATGGTTTATAGTTGCGGCTATTATTGGTGGATTTGCTGTTGCGGTTGCTGGTATTTGGATTAAGCAAGCAAAAGCTGATGGTAAAATATACAACGCTCCTAAAGATTACACATATAAACAAAAAGTTTGGCAAGGCAAAATCACAGAGAAAAAATATACAACTTGCCGGTTAAAAAAAAGAGTTACATCAAAATATACAGACAAGAGAGCGTGTATCTATCAGGGCGGTAATAAAACATATACCATGATGATTGAAACATGGTGTCCAAAAAAATATAAATGTATATATGACCCAAACGGCACGGAGCCTGATATAGATAAGGTTATGGAAAGTTTAAGGAGCATAGGCAAAAAATGAAACAAAAGAAACTACAATCATCTAGTAAATATAATGAGTACGATATAGATGGCGATGGAATTGTTTCTGATGCAGAGCTTTCTAATATGAAAGAAATAAAAGAAACAGAAACAGCCTTACGCAAAAACCTTGCTCAACTTAGAATGGCAAGGTATACTTTAATAGCTATGGGATTATTTACTTTTATGATGTTCATGCCTTTTATTAGTATAGAAAGAATTAATGCACTTGCAGAAATTTCTTCACTTTTCTACATTTCAGGCGCTGGCATCGTGGGTGCATACATGGGTACGACAGCTTGGATGAATAAGAAGTAAAAGTTTACGTAAAGTTTTGAGGTCAATATGGGCGGATTAAAAAAATCACAAAGGAGTCTAAAGGCTTGGGGTAAACAAAAGTGGCGAACCAAAAGTGGTAAACCTAGTACACAGGGGCCGAAAGCAACAGGCGAGCGTTATTTACCTGAGAAAGCAATTAAGGCTCTTTCGCCCGCTGAATACGCCCGTTCTACGGCTGCTAAACGAAAAGCAACTAGAGCAGGTAAACAAGTATCTAAACAGCCAAAGAAGATTGCAAGAAAGACGAGAGCTTATAGAAAGGTCACATAAATGGCAGTAGTAGTCCCAGACATACCAGACCTGTTTGAAGAAGCTTATGCGAGAGCAGGGTTAGAATTAAGAACAGGTAATGATTTAAGAAATGCCAGACGTAGTTTTAACTTATTAACTATGGAATGGCAGAACAGAGGGCTAAATCTTTGGACAATAGCATCTGGCACATTGTCACTTACCTCAGGCACAGCGACATACACTATGCCTACTGATACAGTAGATATATTAGAGCATCAGATTAGGACAGGCACTGGCACAAGTCAGGTAGATACAAATTTAACAAGAATTAGTGTATCAACATATGCACAACAAAGTGCAAAGAATACACAAGGTAAGCCTACACAGATATTTGTACAAAGACTCGCAGGCTCTGTAACAGTTACCATGTGGCCTGTGCCAGATAGCGCAGACACATACACTTTGTCTTTTTTTAGAATTGTGGGAATAGATGGGATTTCATCGGGTATTGATGGGACAACAACATCTTTTGTACCACCAAGATTTGCACCGTGTCTTGTCTCTGGCTTGGCTTATTATATTGCTATGAAGAGACCAGAGGTAGCAAATAGAGTTGCTCCCCTCAAACAAGAATATGAGTTTCAGTTTGAATTAGCGGCAGGAGAAGATCAAGATAGTTCGTCTGCTAGATTTGTTCCGTATAATACATTCTATGGAGGTTAATTATGTCTAAGAATATGGACCCAAGAGGGCCTATGAAAAGGAAAAAAAGAATGACAAATCCAAAAGGCAGTGATCCAAGACTATCTGGTGGTGGTAAGGTAACTAGAATAAGAAAAGACAGAACTGGTCCAGCTAAAGTAGGGCAATTTAAAAATTTAGCTAATGCGGCAAGAGCAGGAAAAATTAGCGCAGCAGAGGCTCAAAGAAAAATGAGACAGTTAGTCAAAGCCAAAAAAAATGGCGGTAAACTAGAATCTGCAAAGAAAAAAATTACTGATCCTGATTACAATGTAATGTCTGGTAGAAAAGGCAATCCTAATCAGAAAAAAGCTGAAAGCATGCGTAAGAAGGGAAGAAGAGCAGGCAAAGTAGAGAAAGCTATTCTAGGTACAATTGCTGTGACACCACAAGCAAGACTCATAAAAGGAGCCGGTCAAGTTGCAAAAAGAGTTATAAAGACTGCAAAAGATGTGGGTGCAGCAACAACAGGAACAGCTAAAACACAGCCGCAAAGAGGTGGCCAATACAGAATGGTTCCAAAGAAAAAAGGTAAAGGCAAGACAATAAGTGGTATAAGCAAAAGGTCCTCACAGACAGCACAGGGTTTAAGAAAAACACCAAAGCCTGCACTTAGCGCTTTAGGTGTTGCAGGATCTAAGCCTAAGAAAAAAACAACCACACCAATTCCTAAACCAAGACCAATGATGACTAAGCCTAAGCCAAGGCCAAAATCAATAGGTAAGAAAAAAATGTTTATGAAAGAAGGTAGCGGTGTATCCGGTAAAGACATGAGAAAAGCACCTGATTCAAAGGTAGAGTTTCAATCTAAAGTTATGAAGAGGAAAAAATAATGGCTGTTAAAAAGAAAAAAATAAAAACAGGCGGCATGACTCTTGAAGAAGCTAAGAGAAAAATAAATGACCCTAATTATAATGTCATGTCTGGCAGAATAGAAAAAGACAAAAATGTACAGACAGGACCTAACAAAAGAAGAATAACAAAAGAAGATATGATGAATATTGGTATGGGCGTGTTACCATTTTCAAGAATACCAAAATTTTTAAGTCAATTACCAAGGGTGTTAAAACCATCTCAACGATTCCAAAGACTTGTTACTAATACACAAAGAACCAAAACACAGCCATTACCAAAGCCTAGACCAAAGAGTTTAAGGTCTACAGCGGTAACAAAGCCAAGGGCAACTCAGTTAAAAAAACCTAGCACAGCAGTGACACCTAGATCTAACGTATCTCGTATGTCACCAACAAATGCTAAAAGATTTCAACAGATGGTTAACAGGGCTGTTTTAACTTCAGGTGTTTCTGAGCTAGTGAAGCCTAAGAAATCTGTCGCAGCTACAAAACCTAAAACAAAAAAGAGTAAAGGTGTTGTTACAGGTCCTGAACTTGATTTACCTAAAAAGAAAAAAACACCAAAAGTTGCTCCAAAAAAAGCTCCTGTAAAAAAGAAAAGAAGCAATATTGTAGGATCTTCTACTTATGATGCACAATTCACGTATGACAATTTAGTAAAAAGAGGTGGTAAAAAGTTTGCAAAAGCAAGAATGTCACCAGAAAATTATGCAAAAGTTAAAAAGAAAGCAGGAGGCGGCACTATGAAAAAACCTATTCCACCAGAGGCCAAAGGTCTTCAAGCGTTAAAAAGAGAAAGACCTGATGTAGTTAACAAAATGGGATACATGAAAAAGGGTGGCAAAGTTATTAAAATGCGTGGTGGAGGAGCCGCTACAAAAGGACTCAGATTTAATAGAGGTTACTAGTTGTCGAGATTAATATGCAATTTACCTGCTGTTCAAGTATGGGTTAGAAAAGAATATTTACGTGATCATGAAGACGGACATGGCAAGTTTGTAAAAGGTATATGGGTTTCTTGTAAATCTTTGCCCGGTAGAGCTTTTTATTTTGAAACATATTTACCAGAATACGGTGCTATGTTTGACAAGCTACCAATAAGCGCTTTTGTTAGTGAGCCAAAAACGCCAGAGCCAGACTTAGATTTGTATAATTTACAGTTTTGGAATTGTATGGATTACAATGTAACCTGCATACAAAAACAGTTTATAGGATCAATGACATATGAAATATATACGAGAGATGCAGGTAGTCTCAAAGGTAGTTATATAGCTACTTTAGATAATTATCATGGAGACATAGATACAGTAGATTTTAGTACAAGCGAAACACCACAAGAGCATAAGTCACATAATTTGCTAGAACTAGAAAATGGTCAGTTTTGTTTGTATCCAAATAATAGAACAAGAATATACGATAATAGTTTAACACCAGATAAACCTCTAACACCTGACTTTTTGGTTAGCACAGATTATTATCAAGTTGAAAATGAAGGTAAGTTAGATAGATTTGGTGACAGTGATGAGTATTTTTATAAAACTAAGAAAGAAAAGTAATGCCTTATTCAGTTGGTAAATATGCATATGGTATATGTGACAAAACAGGTTTTAGGTATCCTCTTAGAGAACTAATACCAGAGATTAGAAACGGTGCAAAAACTGGTATGATGGTTGGATATGATGTTGTTGATCCAGATCATCCACAGAATCATTTAGGTAAATTTAAAACTGATGACACCCAATCTTTGTTAAATGCAAGGCCAGATAGAATAGAACCCGCAACAGAAAGGTTATTACTTGTTGATCCATTTACCACAGCCGCTGCAGTAGGCGGTAGCACTGTAGTTACCGTTACAGAAAAAGATCATGGAAGATCTACATCAGACACAGTTAGATTTAGAAACTGTATAGGATTTGATGGATTAACAGCAGCGAACTTTAACTTAGCCACAGGATATGCTATAACTAAATTAACAGATGATACATATACTATTACTGTTGCTGCAGCCTCTACATCTGGGTCAATTACAGGTGGTGGTGTGTTTGCTACAGTGGGACCAGTTACTTTGGAGGCTTAGATGAGCTTTACATTAGCAGAATTGAAATCATCCATACAAGAATATACAGATAATGGAGAAAGTAATTTTGTAACTGCGATACCTAGATTTATACAGGCAGCAGAAGAAAGAATATTTAAGAATGTTGATTTGGAGATATTCAGAAAGAATGTCACATCAGCATTATCAACAAGTGATAAGTTTTTAACTATACCATCAGACTATCTAGCATCTTTTTCTTTACAGATCACAACAGCAGGTAGTGAGTCTTTTCTTTTACAAAAAGATGTAAATTTCATACAAGAAGCATACGATGCTTCATCCTCCACAGCAAAGCCAAGATTTTATGCACAATTTGATGCAAATAATTTTATCGTTGGTCCTACCCCAAACTCAAATTATGCAATAGAATTACATTACTATTACAGACCAAGCAGCTTAACTGCTGGTGCTGATAGTGGTACAACATGGTTAAGCACTAATGCCCCTTTTGCATTATTATTCGGATCATTAGTGGATGCATATATATTTATGAAGGGTGAGCCTGATTTGATACAACAATATGAAAAAAGGTTTATGGATCAATTAATAAGACTTAAGGATTACGGAGAAGCAAGAGAAAACACTGATGCGTATTCTGAGGGTTTACCTAGAGCGCAAAGGACATAGGAGTAAAAAATGGCAACAGCAAATGCAGCAACCACCTTTTTAGAAAATAGAATTTTAAGTTTAATTTTCAAAAACAACGCAGCATCTTTTAGCACACCCGGTAATGATATTTTTGTTGGATTAGCTACAAATGTAACAAATTTTGATAATTCAACAGGTGAATCTGGAGACCCTGTTATAACAGAGGCAACTTTTGGTGCATATGCAAGAAAAAATGTTCCTCATGCTGATTGGACATTAACCTCTGAAAGTGACAATCAACAAACTTGTAAAAACACAAGCGCTATAGAATTTCTTGAATGTACGAGTGGCAGTAATACAATAACACATATTTTTATAGCAACACATCTAACAAATGCCTTAGATGTTGTTGGGTCTGGTGGTAACGTATTATTTATAGGTGCGTTAGATGCATCTAAAACAATATCAACAGGTGATATATTTAGGATTAATGCAAACAATTTAACAATAGAGCTAAAGTAATGGCTTTTGTTATAAATGACAGAGTAAAAGAAACAACCACTACTACTGGCACTGGCACAATATCACTAGGTGGTGCGGTAACTGGATTTGAAACTTTTGGGACCGGTATTGGTAACTCTAATACAACATATTATGCTGTAACTTTACCCGGAACTGCTGAGTTTGAGGTTGGTTTAGGAACGTTAAATAGTGATTCTAGCACGATAGCAAGAACTACAATTATTAGTAGCTCAAACAGTGATAGTGCAGTTGATTTTAGCGCTGGAACAAAAACTATTTTTTGTACAATACCAGCATCTAAGTCAGTTCTTTTGAGTGATGTTGGCGCATCAACTATGAATTTAAGTTCTGCGGACACACATACAGGTCGTTATGGTAGTTCCTCTTCTCCAATAAATATAAATGTTACAGTTGCATCTAAGTCAGCACACCCTTATCAAGGTGACGGAAGTGGTAACGCTTATTATTTGAATGGTATTGAGTCTCCTGCTTTAACATTACATGGTACAGATGGCGTTACGGCTAATTCAGAGTATCATTATAGATTCACTCTTAGTTCAAGTGATATGTCGAGTCATCCATTTAGATTGTATTTAGATGCTGCTAAAACCACAGCTTTTACAACAGGGGTAACAACTACAAGTACATATTTACAAATAGCAGTTGATGAGGATACACCAAGCATTTTGTATTATGGTTGCTCTAGTCATGGTTACATGGGTAATTACGCTATAGTGCTTGGCTCAAATGTAGTAAACCATAATACTGCATTAGTAAGTTTTCCAACTGCAACTGGAACACTTGTGGGAACAGGTGATACAGGCTCAGTAACTAATGATATGTTAGCAGGGAGTATAGCCTCATCGAAATTAGCAGGTAGCATTGCAGACAGCAAACTTAGCACGATATCTACTGCTGGTAAGGTTGAGTTAGGGGCATTAGAGATAGATGGCGCTAGTGATGTTGGTGAAGACTTAGTAGACGCAGATTTAATCATTGTTGATAATGGGGCTAATGGCACAGAAGTAAAATCTACTTTAACAAGAGTTAAGAAATATATTTATTCCGCTATGTCAGGCGATGCAACTGCGAGTGACAGTGGAGCGCTGACCATAGCCAATACATCTGTTGAAACAGCTATGATTGCAGCGGATGCTATCACTGGTGCTAAAATAGCAGATGACGCTATAGATTCTGAACACTACACAGATGGCTCAATAGACACCGCTCATCTAGCTGATAATGCTGTAACTCTCGCCAAACTTGAACATCAAACTGCGCATCATGTTTTTTTAGTAAACAGTAGTGGAGTTCCAACTGCTGCAACAGTTGGTACAGAAAATATTACAGCAAACGCTATTACTAACGCTAAGATAGCAGACGATGCCGTAGGGGCAGACGAACTTGCAGCAAATGCAGTTGTAAATGCGAGCGTTGCGTCAGGTGCTGCAATAAATTTTAGCAAGATGGAAGACTTGACAGCATCAAGAGCATTGGTCTCTGACAGCAATGGAGATGTGTCAGTAAGTGCAGTAACGTCTACGGAAATTGGGTATTTAGATGGCGTATCATCTGCTGTGCAAACACAAATAGATGCAAAAGCAGGCAAAGGTTTTGCTGTGGCAATGGCTATAGCTTTATAGGAGTAAAACATGGCACAAGATTTTGAAAGAAGCATTGCAAGGAATGTGGGAACAAGTGAAGTAGTTTTACGAACTGCAAATTCTGATGATGCTTTAATTGGTATTAATATAGCTAATGTCGCAACTTCACAAATTTTAGTAGATGTATATATCACTGGAACAGGTAGTACTCTTGACTATTATATTGTTAAAGCCGCTCCAATCCCAGTAGGTTCAGCATTACAGGTATTAGATGGTGGTGCAAAGGTTGTAATGGTATCTGGTGATATACTTAATGTCAAAAGCAGCGTTGCCAGTTCAGCAGATGTTTGGGTATCGGTTGTTGATACGATTAGTGAAGGATAAAATATGTCATACATAGGAAATCAGGTAGGAAATAGATTTGTAGCCTCACAAGCTGCAACAAGATTTTCTGGTAACGGATCAAACAAAGTATTTACGTTAGATCATTCTGTGGGTTCTGATGAGGATATACTTGTATCCGTTGATGGCGTTATACAAGAACCTTCTATATCTTATGTAGTTAGTAATGGTACAACACTGACATTTCAAGGCACTGATGCACCCTCAAACGGAACAAATAATATTTTTGTTTGTTATTTATTTAGAACTGTGGCTACCGTTAATCATCCAGCTACAAGTGCTTTGAGTGCAACAAGCGGTACATTTACAGGTAATATAGTTATACCTGACGCAGGTAATATTGGTAGTGCAAGTGATACAGATGCTATTTCTATATCAAGTGGTGGTGTTGTTAATTTTACTCAATCACCTACAGGTGGTCCTTTAGTAAAATTAGTAGATCAAGCTATAAGCACATCTGATGGTACATTTGTTATTAATAATAGTTTTATAAACAGCACATATGATAGCTATCTTTTTTTGTATGAAATTCATACTTCAACACAAGATGAAGTACAAATGCAAGTTAAATTTTATTTAACAACAACTGCAAGTGGTGACGCAGGAAGTATTATATCAGGTAACCATCATTCTTATGGAAATTCTCAATTAGGTATGAACTCAAGCACAAGTGCATATAGATCGCAAAATTACAATAGTTCTTATGGAGTTATAGGAACTGATGAAATAGGAAATGCTACTGGAGAGGGTGGATCTTTTCATGGTATTTTACAAAATGTAAATACAACAGATGCACCTGTAGCATTTAATGGTCAGGGTAGTTTTTCTGATGAAGATGCTAATCACAAAGCATTTACTTTTCATGTTGGCATGGACCCCGGAACTTATAGCGCTTACTATTGTAGAGGTATATTATTTCAACTTAGTGGTGGTCAACACACTGGTAAATTTAAATTATATGGATTTAATTAAGGATACAATATGTCTAGATATCATCAATTAGCAGGTGGTGGAAAACAAAAATTCACAGCAGAAGAAGAAAAAATAAAAGATGCTGAAGAAAAGGCATGGTTAGATGGCAAAGCAGAAAGACATTTATTAAAATTAAGATCTGCAAGAAATGAATTGCTTGCTGAAACAGATTATATGGCATTAGGTGATGTAACAATGAGCGATGCTTGGAAAAAATATAGGCAAGAATTAAGAGATATAACAAAAACCTTTAAGTCAATGAAAGACAAAGATTTTAAGTTTCCTGAGAAACCAACGGAGTAAAGGATGGCATTAACAAAAGTACAAGCAGAGGGCATAAACTTAGCAGATACATTTGCATTTAGTGGCTCTGTGACAGGAGCAGGCACAAGAAAACTTCTTAGGTCAATAACTATTTC
>VTLG01011423.1_pt1 | contig 21756 bp, 31 predicted proteins | sample 4694571 | NCBI WGS metagenome assembly VTLG01 (sample SAMN12604809, study PRJNA352737) | marine metagenome | biome: ENVO:00000447; feature: ENVO:00000209|ENVO:00000569|ENVO:01000036; material: ENVO:00002151; isolation source: viral sequences binned using virsorter ... | reverse complement strand
TCGTAAAGAACTATTTGGAATTTTTTGATAATTAATATATACATCAATCTGTGTCTGTATTTAGCGAATATTTGTTTGATAGAGATACCAAGAAAAACAGGGAAATTAGATATGTTTTATGCTTATATGATGCTTTTTTGCATTATAAGAAGATTTGTTACGAAAATAAAATTTTGTTTAAAGACATGGATAAACACATCTGGGAAGCTGTTTTAATTGAGTATGGATCAAACACTAAAGAAATGCCCAATGTGCAACAGGCTGCACATTTCTACTACTTATTCACCAACAAATATGGAAAGAAAAATATTAACTTTCATATTGAAGTACCAAAAAAAGAATATGCCTAGCCCAAGTTATAGACAAATAGCAAATTTTTTGGGTTTAAAAACTACTAACAGTATTCACAAATATTTATATAGACTAAAAGAAAATGGTTATGTAGATTTTGTTCCAGCTATGAAACAATCTGTAAAAGTGATAAGATATGATTGAAAAATTACCAGCCATGTATTTTTTTCCAAATGACTACATAGCCTCTACAAGATCATTAACAATGGCACAAAGAGGCATTTACACAGATCTTTTGTTCTTTAGTCACACTATGAATGGAAAAGGACTGCCATGCAATATTGATGAGCTTTGCAAGTTAATATTCCAAATGACATTTGATTTGGAAGAAATCGAAAAAAACAGGGCAGATCTCACTTATGTTTTGGAACAAAAGTTTTATGTTGAAAATGACAGATACTATAACAAAAGGCAACAAATTGAATTTGTAAAGGGTATTGAACTCTCTAACAAAAGAAGTGAAGCAAGAAAAAAGAAAAAATTTGATAAGGTTTTGTCAAATCAAAACACAATCTCAGTAGATAAAGATAAAGATACAGATAAAGATGTTAATGATATATTTATATATGTCTGGGATAATTTAAAAGTTCGTAGGGGATCAAAAAAACTAGCTTTAGAAAAGTTTAAAAAGTTTTCAAAAACTATCGATCCAAAGATAATTGTAAGTAAATTTAACAATCTTTGTGAAAATGCTAGTGATGATAAATATATTCCACACTTTGCCACTTGGCTAAATCAGGAGCGTTTTAATGATGAGGAAATTTTTAGTATTGATAATTTTAAAAAGCTACACAATATTGATGCTAATTTTGTTCAAGAAAAAGACGGATTGCTTTATTTTACAACTAAAGAAGGTTGGGGTATCATGGACTGGATTTATGATAAACAAGGCAATTCAATTAATCCTAAAGATTTGAATGGCAAAAAAGAAAAAAAAGCAGAAGAAACAAAAACCTAGTCTTATCCCTGTTGAGGAAATGGATAGGGGAGGGCAAGAAATCATAACTATTGAAGGACAACTTTACAGATTACCAGATATGAAGTTGATGAAGCAAGGTTTAAAACACATTTATGGTGTTATTAACTCAAATTTACAAAAATATTACACCAAAAACCTACTTTGCCCTGAAGATAGTAGGATAAATAGTCTAAGATTTGTAGCTGGAGAACGATTAGAGTCTTTGGCTGTCTTTTCAGGCTTACAGAACTCACAAACATTCAATTGGGATAGGTTAGAAGGCATACCAATGGGCAATTCTCTTGAAATTATGAACATTAATGGTTTTGACGCTCATTCTCAGTTCAAAAAAGCCATGCAATCTATACCAAATAACCTTCAATCAATGACCTATGACCTTATTGTTAATGACAAACCAGTTGGAAGGCGTAAGGGTATGGACAATTTAAAAGAGTCACTTGATTGTTTGAGAGATTTCTTTAATATCAAATAGCCCTCTATCCTCGCTTTCGGAGGGCATCTCTAACAAAGTGATATGGCTTTTATTTTAGTTTATAAATAGCCTCTAGTGCTATCTGGGTTATAATTATCAAAAACTCCCTCTTTTACTACGATACTTTCGTCAGTAATAGAGTTTATTTTCTCTGTTAGTTCTGCAATAAACTTTTTGCGTTTAGCTATTTCTTCTTCATGCCTTTTTATTGAGGCTTGATGAAAATTTTTCTTTGCAGCTTTAGCAAATAGTATCGCATCTTTTAAGGTCTTATGAAAACTACTGGGCTTTTCATATTCCCAACCTTTATTAATGCCATTTTTCTTTTTGGCACTTAGTGCAAAATATCGCATTTTTACATAAACATAAAAATTGCCTTTATTAGCATATTGATATCCATAAATTTTTGTCTTTCTTATTTCAAAAGTATGTCTATCAATCATATAAAAAGTTTTACCATTGGCAAACTTTTCCCATTTTTTATTAAACATATTATTCTCGCTTTCTGTTTAAAGCCATATTCACAATGTTAAAGAGCATAATTAAATTTATAAAAATTTAATTTATGATCTATTATATCATATTGGTTTTTTCATTTTTTTGATTTTTGATAAATTTTGAGTGATTTTTACAATTCTTAAAAAAAAAATATTATACCATAATAAAAAAGGTGCGACAATTTAGCAGAAAAAAGTTCTTTTTGGTATTTTTACAATTTTTGTTTTATAATTGTTCTATTTCTAATCTGGATCGTAAATGATAGTAATTTTATAAGGTCGATAATAATGCCTAATTCATGCAATGAACGCCTATATAAACTTATGGGTGTCTGTTTTATCAAGAAATATCTTAGACGCAACCTTTAGAACAAGCCCTAATTTTGAAACTTCAGACCATTTACTTTGTGCAAAGGCACAAGCATGGATAAATAGTAAAAACTTTAAATATATTTGTATGATAATTGATATAGAACCAAGCATAGTAGTGAAAATTTATGAAAAAATTAAAACCACAAGAAAAAAAATTAGCCAATCAGAAGCCTCTCAAATCGTCAAAGAAGCCATTAAAAGACATATTGCAAGATAAAGATATTAAATGCAGCTTATTTATTCATAGAGATCAGGAAGATAACAACAATGTCATTATTGTTTTTCAGGGATTTGAAACAAAAGATGAATGTTTACAATTTGTTGAAACTTATAAGTCTGACCACGAAGAATATAGAGAAATAGACGAACAGTATTACGGAACTAAATACACAATACATTAAGGCAACCCAAAAAGGATTGCCTAAAATACAATATATTAATCAAAAGAAAATTCAGTCATTCCGTCTCCAACATATTTACTTTTTATGTTTGGAAACTGACTTTTGATTTTTTTCTGTAATGCTTTACTTAATTCTGATTGAACATCTTTTCTTTTAGTATTAGCTTTTACAGATTTTTTTGTCTGTTTATTTTTAGTCATTGTTTTCTCCTTCCTTACACATTGGACAAATATTAACATAATATTTTTCCCAATCTTTTTGATTAAATTTATAAAATTCAAAAAATATTGAGTTAATTACTTTTCTATACTCATCTTGATCGTTATTAAATTGCTCTATAGACAATGATCCAATAACACTCATTAAATGAAAAGTATCTCTTTTTGTAGTTCTAAGCATTATTATTAACCTCTCTTTTTAAGCGACAATATAAATATTGTCTATTGTGTTATTACCTAAAACATGAATTTCAATTCCACAATCTTTAACTTTCAAGAAATCATCTTCATTAGTTAAATTCTTATTGATATTACATCTATAAGAAAATATTTTTTTTACTTCTGGCTTATCACTATAACCTCTTGGAAGTAGTTTTACAGATTTGTTTAATTCATAAACCTTATCAAAACTATTTGGCGAATTTCTAAGTTTATCTACCCAATAATTACATTTTGATATTAATTCATTATGCCATGATTGAATTGCAAATTCATTAATTGGTATGTGTGTTCCCATTATTATTTACCTCTCTTTATTAGAATATAACTAATATAAACAAAGCCTATAATCATAAACAGATCAAGACCATTAAAACCATAAAACATTATAAGCTCACTTCTTTCTGCGTAAATGTATAGCCTAATTGCTTTAATACATTGATTGCATACTTACTAAATGTTTTTTGATTAGTTAGTGAGCAAAGTTTTTTTGCTTTCTCACAGATAGGATATATGAGATCATTTCCATATACTCTTTTTTGTTCGATTATTAAATTCATAATATTCTCGCTTTCTTCAATACAAAGTATTGATCTAAGGGCTAAAGAAAGCCCTTAAATAAATACTTATTTTTTTTTATTATTATAAATTCTACCCAAATTAATTAACTTGTTTGCTGTATCAATACTTATTCCATAAGCGTCAGCGATAGCTTGAACAGTCAAATAATTATTAAAATAATCAAGATAAAACTCGACAGCGTTTATTGTTCTTAACATCTGTAAATAAAGTAGTTTGAATACTCCTCCTCTGCTCCGTCATAACTAGCTAGAAAATGACCTCTGCCGTCAGCTAATTTAGCATCTCTTTCTAAACCACCTTTATTTGTTACTAAATTGACAAGTATATCATTTGCATCTTCATAAAGTTCTTGTATTTTTTCAATGTGCTGAACTTCCAATGGCATATAATATTGTAAGAACTTAGCTTGGAATGACCAAAGATTATCCCAGATATATTCATTACATTTATTCTCTGCTTCTTCATCAGTAAGAACCATATAAGACTCATTGACATTCTCTCCGTCTAAATCAATGTAAGATGTATCATCATCATTTACTTTAAATTTAATATGATCCATTTCTTCTTTTGTATATCCGTCATTAACTAAAAAAGAAAATAAAGCCTCTGATCTTTCATCATGGCTAAAATCAATATATTTTGTATTCATAATTACCTCGCTTAATTAATTGTAATCAGTAGATCATTTTATAGAGAACAAGTCAAGACAAATTAGAACAAAAAAGAACAATTATTCATTTAATAAATATTGTGAATTTTCCACCAATTAACCACTAAAAAGCATAAAATCAATGTCAACTATTACAGATCTAACAAAGTATTTACATAAAGCTATGTATAAGGGAGTAAGAAGATATATAGAGGTCAGTAAGTGGTTATTACTTGAAGTTATTGAAATTATTAGACTTTGCTATGTTAGTATTAAGATTAATTATTTATTGAGTAGATTTCATTCGTCAGAACGCAAAACATTCAACAAAGTTCTATAAGGATAATAAATTATTACATAATAATAGTAATAATAAATAAATGTAATGATGACGGATAAGAACACAGATATATTGTAATAAAATATTATTTTATTTGTAATTTATACAAATAATATATGCCAAAACCCCCAAGCATAGCTGTGTCTATGTAAGCCTACCCATTACAACTCAGAACAAAAGTCCGTAAAGGCTCAAATGACTATAGATTTTAAATTAGAAAAAGATATTATACCAGAAGGCAAACTACATAGTGAGTTCGCTATACTTAGTTGGGATAAAAAACAAGAAATGCAAAAGAGAGTATGTTTGTATTGTGACTCGTGGGGTACATTTGCAATACAGCCAAAGGGTGCATATAGACAATATTACTTTTTGTGTGGAGATCATTACTCAAATGAAAAAAACGAAAAATAAGAAGGCTACAAAGGCTAATATAAGTGTTATGAGTGTTTTGTTAGGTCAGCTACCAAAACAGTCTCCTGTAGTGCAAAATTCAGGAAAAAACATAGTATCTGATCGTACTGTATCTCGTCTTAACGATTATCTGCAAGGAGACAAGAAAGATGAAGTATGAACACGATTACCATACCTTATAAGCCTAGAGAACTACAAACACAAGTACACAAGAATTTAAAGCGATTTAATGTATTAGTATGTCATCGTAGATTTGGTAAGACAGTCTTGACTGTCAATGAACTAATAAAAAAATGCTTACAATGTAAGCTGCCAAGACCACGATATTATTATATAGCACCGACATACAGCATGGCGAAAAGAATAGCTTGGGATTACCTTAAGTATTACACTTCTGTTTTGCCTAATATGGATTATCACGAAACCGAACTGAGGGCTGAACTACCTAATGGTGGCAGAATACAGTTACTAGGTTGCGAAAGACCACAAACCTTAAAAGGTCTGTATATAGATGGAGTAGTGCTTGACGAGGTTGCCCAAATGCCTCCCAAGATGTGGACAGAGGTCATAAGACCAGCTCTATCGGACAGAGAAGGTTTTATGATTGCGATTGGTACTCCACAAGGTCATAACGCCTTCTTTGATCTTTACAATCATGGACTACATGACGAAAACTGGTACACAGAAAAATTTAAAGCTAGTGAGACCAAAGTCGTAAAAGATGAAGAACTAGCAGAGGCTAAGAAACTCATGCCTCCAGAGATATATGAAGCTGAGTATGAATGTAGCTTTGAAAGTTCTGCAATAGGAGCTATCTATTCACAAGGACTAAACAAAGCAGAAGATGAAGGCAGAGTAACGAAAATACCTTATGATCCTACAATGAAGGTATCGACCTTCTGGGATCTCGGTATGGCAGATAAAACCTCTATATGGTTTTGTCAGCAAAAAGGATCGGCAATACATCTGATAGATTATTTTGAGGACTCAGGAGAAAGTTTAGAATATTACTCATCGGTGCTACAAGATCGTGGATATATATACGATACGCACTATCTACCACACGATGCACAAGTACGAGAGATTGGAACTGGTAAATCGAGGGTAGAAATAGCACAAAGTCTTGGTCTATCGACCAGCATTGTGCCTAAAATGAGTATAGAAGATGGTATTAACGCAGTCAGAATGACATTATCAAGATGTTATTTTGACTTTGAAAAGACAAAAGAAGGATTAGATGCCCTTAGACAGTACAGATGGGCAGTCAATGACAAAGGCGAAAGCAAAAATAGACCTCAACACGACTGGACTTCCCATAGTGCAGACGCATTTCGCTACTTATGTACTGGATTACAGGAAACAAAGAACTGGGCAACACAAATTAATTATCCGAAACTAGGAATTGTATAATGAAATTAACGAAAGAAAGATTAAAAGCACTTATATCGCAAGAAATTACTAATTCTCTTGGTTATTATGGTGGTGAATTATCTTCACAACGCAAAAATGCACTAAAATTTTACTTAGGAGAGCCATTAGGCAACGAAGTAGAAGGGCAATCGCAAGTCAGATCGCAAGATGTACTAGAAGTTGTGGAGAGCATACTACCAAGTATGATGAGAATATTCACACAAGGCGAAAGTATCGTAAGATTCGAGCCACAAAATCAGGAAGATGTAGAATATTCAGAACAAGCATCAGATTATATCAATCATATCTTCAACAAAGACAACAATGGCTACCAAATCCTACATACAATGTTTAAAGATGCCCTTATATCTAAAAATGGCTTTGTAAAATACTACTGGAAAACTGATAAAGAGCAAAAACAAGAATCTTATGAAAATTTAAACGAAAATGAGTATCAAGCTCTACTTGCAGACAATGAAGTTGAAGTTGTTGAGGTAATAGACGATGAACAAGTTACAAAAGTCAATGAACAAGAGTTTTCAGAGCAAACTTATAATGTTACTGTAAAGCGTGTCAAAGAATATGGCAGAGTATGTATTGAAAATGTTGCACCTGAAAGTTTGTTAGTTACAAAAACTGCAACAAGTTTAGAAGATTGTAACTTTATTGGACAAAGAGTTTTCAAAACTAGATCAGAATTAATAAGCATGGGCTTTGACAAGAAGATTGTTAATGAATTACCAGTAGCAGACGAAGAAATTTACAATACAGAGGCTGTCACAAGAAGATCACATGATGATGAGACTATGCCTCAAGAGTATCAAAACATTGATCCTTTGTTAACAAGAGTGAGTGTCATAGATTGTTACATGAAATGTGACTATGACAACGATGGTATCGCAGAATTAAGACACATAGTGGTAGGTGGTACAGGAGCAAACGCTTATCACATACTAGAAAACGAACCTATAGAGCAAATACCTTTTGCGATGGTAACAGCAGTACCTATGCCACACAGATTTTATGGATTGTCTATTTATGATTTGATTGGTGATGTACAAGAAATCAAAACAACACTACTTAGACAAACCCTAAATAACGCTTATCTACAAAACAATGCCAGAACTGTAGTAGTAGATGGACAAGCAAACATTGACGACCTCCTTACATCGAGAGCTGGAGGTATTGTCAGAGTTAAATCACCTAACGCTGTAACACCTCTAGCTTCTCCTAACTTTATGAGTCAAGGACTAGCGATGATAGACAAAGTAGATACTATTAGGGAGTCAAGATCAGGCGTTTCTAAAGTTCAAATGGGTTTAGACGCAGACCAAATAAACAAATCACATACAACTGCAACCAGTACGAATGTGATGATGAACGCATCAACGCAAAGAATAGAATTGTATGCTCGTAACTTTAGTGAAGGTATCAAGCGTATGTTTCAGGGCATACTTACTTTAGTTTGTAAGTATCAAGATCAAGAAAGAATTATAAAATTAAGAAATAAATTTGTTTCCATGAATCCGAGAGAGTGGGCAGATAGGTATAATGCTACTGTTCAAGTAGGTTTAGGTACAGGATCACAGGATCAGAGACTTGAAGTTTTAAGTCGTGTTCTTGCTGTACAAGAAAAATTAATTTCTGCTGGTGGAATGGGTATTGTAGATCCACAAAAAATCTATAATACTCTTGAAAAATATTTAGAAAACGCTGGTTATAAAGATGCGAGTCAGTTCTTTAATAACCCAGCTACCATGCCACCAATGCCACAAGGCAACAAACCAAATCCAGCAGTACAATTAGCACAAGCTGATTTACAAAGACAACAAGCTAAAGATAAAGCAGAATTACAAATTAAAGCAAAAAAATTAGAACTAGATCAACAAAAACTAGCGTCACAACTTATAAAAGAAGATGACGCAAAAGAAAGTCAAAAAGAAAAATTAGCAACACAAATTTTACAACAAGGATTGAGAAGAAATGGTAACGCCTAATATGCCGACATCGGCACAAGACATTATTGATAATTTTTTATCTGGTGGTTATTCAACTGAGGCACAAGCTAATCCTTTTAGAGTGAATGTTGATCCTTTCGTACCACCTGTAGATCCTGACGATGACTCACCAACTGTTGATCCTTGTCCTGAAGGTTACGCATACGATCCTGTAATGAAAAGATGTATGCCTATTGAAGAAGAACAAGAATCTGGTGGTGGCGATGATGATAGTCCTTTTGATCCAACAAAAGCATTATTAGACAGAATGAAAAAAGATCCAACTACAGGTTTTGGAGCTTCAAACATTTTAGATGATTATGTAACACAAGGTTTAGGAGAAGGTACATTTTTGAAATTTGATCCATCTGTTGGAAAACCACCTCCATTTTTTGGACTTGGATTGCTTGATACTATTTTAGGTGGTGATAAAAGAAGGCAAAATTTATACAATGATGCCATAAAGTTTATGCAAGAAAACCAATATGGTCAAAATGTTGGTAACAATATGTTTCAAATATTTACACCACAACAATATTATAGAAATGTATCTGGTAATTTACTAGATCCTAATGCTACGATGACACCAAGTGGAGAAAATATTACTGTCGGTCAGGCAGTTGAAAGTGTTTTAAATCCTCAACCACAAAGTGGAGAATCATCAGGATCACCAATAGCCGAAGATCTTTCAGGTGGGCTATTGTACACATCGCCATTGACAAGCGTAAAATCTGATGGCACAAGAGTAAGAAACGATGATGCGTACAGAGCTGCTGTAGCAAGAAACATAGAAAGAAATAAAAAAGATTTCGGTACTTCTAAATTTAAAGTGGGATTAGGTTTTACAAGTGGCAGATAACGAACAAAAAAGAAGCCAACAAGCAAAACACATACTTGAAGATCCAATATTTATAGAAGCAGTAAACAAAATTCGATCCGACCTAGCTAATGAATGGCTAAACAGCGATGTAAAAAGTTCAGAACAAAGGGAAAACATCTTTATTATGAGAAGAATGTTGGAACTTGTTGTGATGCAAATAAAATCAGTCATGGAGACTGGTAAAATCATAAAAAAATAGGAGAAATAAATGGCAGAACAACCAGTAATGGATTCTGCAACAGAAAATCCAAGTGAATCTGTTGCACCAACGCCCAAGCCTCTTAAAACAGGAGAGGCTGCTGAAGCTCTGAAGAACTTACTAAATCCAGAAGCCTCTAAGACTCAGACGACAGCAAGTGAAGAATTATCGAAAGATGTAAGCGACTCGGAAACGAATATTGAAGAACCTTTTGATGATCCTGAACTCATAGATCAAATTGAAGAAGAAGAAACATCTAATAGTAATCAGGAACTTTATAAAGTTAATGTCGATGGACAAAAACTTGAAGTCACCCTTGATGAACTTATGAAAGGTTATTCTCGACAAAGTGATTATACTCGTAAAACCGAAAAACTTTCTCAAGATAGAAAGGGTGTAGAAGATTTAAAAAACGAATACACTAGGCAAAACGAGGAGGCTAAAATCAAACGAGACCAATATGAGAAGCAAATTCAAATATTGTCTGAACAATTAAAACAAGCTGAACCATCAAAGGCTGACTTTGATAATTTGTACGAAAACGATCCAGCAGAGTATGTTCGCCTAAAAGCAGAACAAGATAGAAGAAAAGAACTGATGGAAAAAACTCGTATAGAGCAAGAAAGAATAGCTGCTGAAAAAAGAGAGGAACAAACTAAACAATACAATGTTTATCTCGATCAACAGAGAAAATTACTTGCAGAAAAGTTGCCTATATATGCTGACAAAGAAAAAGGAGCAGATTTTATTAAAAATCTTACTTCTTACGCAAAAAGTATTGGTTATACAGATCAAGAAATTGCTATGTTAGTTGACCATAGAGCTGTTTTGATGTTAGCAAATGCTTATCGTTACGATAAATTAAAAAAAGCTAATTTGAAAAACAAAAAAGTAACAAAGGTATCTAGGGTTGTAAGTTCATCAAGTGCAAAAGTTCAAGATGATAATGAAGTTGCTAAGCGTATTAAGTCTAAAAAAGCTGCTCTTAGAAAAACAGGAAAAGTAAATGATGCTGTTTCTGTTTTACAAGAGTTGTATTCTCAACCAACAACATAGAAAGGAATAAGTAATGGCACAACCAACCAATACTTTTGATACCTATGATGGTGCGAATTCTATAAGAGAAGATTTAGCTGATGTAATTTACAATATTTCACCGACTGAAACTCCTTTTATGAGCAACGCAGCAAAAGGTACAGCGACAAACACACTTTACGAATGGCAGACAGACTCACTAGCTGATGCTGCTGCTAACGCACAAATCGAAGGTGATGATTATACAGGCGATGCAAGAACTGCAACTGTAAGACTAAACAACCAAACACAAATCTCTGCAAAATCAGTAACTATATCTGGAACTGACGATGCAGTAGATAATGCTGGTATGTCAACACAGATGGCTTATCAACTAGCAAAGATGGGTAAAGAACTCAAGCGAGACATGGAAAGAGCTTTTGTAGGAATTGAAAATGCAAAAGTTGCTGGTAACTCATCAACTGCAAGAGAGACAGCTTCTGTCGGAACATGGTATGGTGGTAACAAACCCGGCACATCTTCTGCTGCTGGTAACTTCTCAACCAATGGTTCGCCTTCAGCAACTCCAGCTGGTACAGGAGCAACAGCAATCGCTGGTGGTTCTAACAGAACTTTTACAGAAGCACTATTAAAAGCTGGTCTTTTAAAAGCCTTTGAATTAGGTGGAGAACCTGAAACAGTAATGATGTCACCATCACACAAACAGTTAGCTTCTGCATTTAATGGTGTCGCTACAAAGTATAAAGATGCGAGTGATAGAGTATCTATCGGTACAACTGACATTTATGTATCTGACTTTGGTGAGGTAGCTTTCGTACCAAACAGACATCAACAAGCAAACAGAGTTGATATCCTACAAATGGATATGTGGAGTGTGGACTTCTTAAGACCATTCCAAACAACTGATCTTGCAAAAACTGGTGACTCTGACAAAAAGTTACTCTTAGCTGAGTACGCTTTATGTGCAAAAGCACCTAATGCAAACTACGGAATATTTAACTTAACTGCATAATTATTTGTAGTCAAAGGACTGGGGGTGTATATTGCACCCCCTTTATCATACAGAGAGGAAAAAATGACAATATTCAGTAATAAAAAACATTCATCAAGACTTTATAAAATTGTTGAAAACTCAAAAAAGATTGAACAGACTGTATCAAGAGGCACAGGCAAAAAACAATCTAAACAGACTTCTGGTGGAGATAGAAAATACGATCCTATGTTAAGCATGAGAAGTAATCAGGGTTTGGAAGTACAAGATACTATTGATATGATGATTGCTAAAGCAATAAAGTAATGGCTAAAAAATTCTCACTTAATGATCCTAACGATCAAGCAGCAGTAAAAACAAATCTTATTGTTGATGAAGCTGAGAATAAAATACACATTGAAAATTATCAAGATCAAGCGTCTATAAAAGAAATCATAGATTCAAATAAGGTAGCACAAAATGAGGGTGCTTATAAAGCAAAAGCCTTTACCCATGAAAAGGGTTATCGTGTTGCAAGATTACCAAACATAGTAGTACATCAATTAGCAAAAAAAGGTATTGTAAACTACAATGGTAAGGTTTTAGATAAGGCTCGTTTTTTTAGATGGCTTAATGACTCTGATAATAGACATTTTAGAATTTACACAGGTAACTTATAATGGCATTAGACACATACTCCAATCTTAAAACTTCTGTAGCAAATTATTTAAACAGAAGTGATCTCACAGCTTTTCTTGGAGACTTCATTACATTGACTGAAGCAAGATTAAATAGAGAGTTAAGAGTACGAGAAATGGTAAATACCGATACATCAATAACGACTGTTGCTGGTACACAAGAATATACTTTGCCTACAGGATATTTGGAAGCTACTACAATTATTTTTCAAAGTGATCCTTATTGCACATTAAGATTTATAAGTAATTCTGATTTTTACAATAAATACAACGCTAGTCAAGCAAGAGGTAAACCAACATATTTTACCATTGTTGGTGATAAAATATTACTTGGTGTTTCACCTAATAGTGCAACTACACTACAAGTAAATTATTACAAAAAATTAACAACGCTATCAGACAGTAACGCAACTAATACAATACTTACAAATTATCCAGAGTTGTATCTCTATGGTGCATTAGCAGAGTCAGCACCATTTATTATGCAAGATGAAAGAATAAATGTATGGGGTACGCTGTACAAAGAGGCATTAAAAAATGCAAACGATACATCATCAAGAGGATCTACAACAACATCGCCATTACAAATGTCAACACCACAGGTGGCATAGATGATAGAGTTTGGTGACTTACAAGCAGATCTACCTAGTTATCAAAACTCAGGTGCATTAGTTGTAGATAATGTTTTACCTTTGGCTAAAGGTTATAAAAGCCTTGCTGGATTTCAGGCATTATCTGGAACAGGTTTAAACAATGCAGCAGTAGGTTTATTTACAAGTTTTAGTGCTAGTGGTTCTACAAACTACGCTGGTGACAGGTCAAAACTCTATCAAATGGACTCCTCTCTTGTCTTTCAAGATAAAAGTAAAGCTGGTGGTTATAATAACTCTACAACAGAAAATGCTAGAGACTTTTGGGCATTTACACAATTTGGCTCAAACATAATTGCAACCAACTTTGCAGACAATATTCAAAAATTTACAGAAGGCACAAGTAGTGCTTTTAGTGATCTTGTAGCTCTCAAAGCAAAATACATAGCAGTAATTAGAGACTTTGTTGTAGCTGGATATACCAACGAGTCAGGCACAGTTTACAATCAAAGAGTGAAATGGTCAGGACTAAACGATAGTTCTACATGGACACCTAGTCAGGCTACACAGTCTGGTTTCCAAGATATTGTAGGTAGTCATGGTAACATACAAGCCATTGTAGGTGGTGAGTCTGCTGGTGTTATTTTTATGGAAAAAGCTATCTACAGAATGTCTTATGTAGGTGTTCCATTAGTATTTCAGTTTGACAAAATAGCAGACAATATTGGTGCATTTGCACCTAAGTCTGTAGCTTCTTATGGAAACATGGTTTTCTTTTTAGCACAAGATGGTTTTTACAAATTAACTGGTGGACAACAACTATCACCTATTGGTAATGGTAAAGTAGATAACTTCTTTTTTGATGATCTTTCATCTAACCTAGATGGTATTACATCTGCTGTCGATCCCAACAATAGTATTGTAGTATGGTCGTATCGTGGATCTGGTGCAACAGGAACTACTAATAACAAACTTCTTATTTACAATTATGCAGTTGATAAGTGGTCAACTGGTAGTGGACAAGACCTAGAGTTTATCGCAAGTGCATCACAAGAAGCATTTACTACATTGGAAAGCCTTGATGTATTAGGAGACCTAGACAATCTACCAAAATCATTAGACTCATACTTCTACAAAGAAGGTATTGTTGGTCTCGCTGGTTTTAATTCAGAAAATAAGTTTGGAAAATTTATTGCAAATAGTTTGTCTGCAACAGTAGATACAACAGAGTTTGAAGGATCAAAAGGTAAAAGATCAACATTAATTGAGTGCAGACCTATTGTAGATGGCACGACCAATACGACTGTTACTGTAACACCAATTACAAGACAATCACAACTGGACACGACATCGACAGGATCAGCAGTCAACACAAATGATACTGGTACTTGTCCTTTACGATCTACCTCAAGGTATCATCGTATCAGGGTGAATGTTAATGGAAACTTCAACACTTTATCAGGTGTTGATATAGAAGCGAGACCTGAAGGTGGCAGATAATCAGTTTCCTACAGTTCCTCTATCTATACCAGATACAGGTCAACATTTAAGATTAGTTTCAACATCATTGAACAACACAATAGATGGTAAATTAAATAGCACAGGTAGTTTAACATTAACTGCAAGTGCTACAACAACAACGCTGACAGATGCTAGAATTAGTGGTAATTCTGTAATCTTGTTTATGCCTACAACAGCTAATGCAAGGACAGCACTTAACACACTTCATGTCTCTGCCAGAGCAAGTGGATCTGCAACACTAACTCATGCGAGTTCAGGTAATACAGATCAAACTCTATCATACTGTGTCATTGGATAATATAATTACAAGAGTTCCAGTAGAAGATGTTGAATTTATATGGAGTCAGGTATCTCCATTATTAGAAAAGGCGTTAGACGAAACATACAAAATAGATGATATTTTTTATGGATTGTCTAATAATCGTATGCAACTATTTATTAGTTGGAATAATAACAAAGTAGAAAGTGCTGTAGTTACTGAAATTGCAGCATATCCACAAGCAAAAATATTAAGATATTTTTTAGCTGGTGGCACAAACCTAAATAATTGGTTAGAAAGAATACAGAATAAAATAGAAGAATTTGCAAAAAGAGAAAACTGTACCCATATCGAAGTCGCTGGTCGAAAAGGTTGGGTTAGAAAATTGAAAGGTTTTAAAATTAAAGCATATTTATTAAATAAGGAAATATAATCATGTCAAAAGGATCATCACCACAAAATGTAACAACCACATCATCTGCTGAACCATCAGAGTTTATAAGACCATATCTGACACAAGCTATTGATTACAGCCAAGATTTATTTGAGTCTGATTTACCAAACTTTTTTCCAAATAATACATTTGTAACTCCAGCAGCAGAAACACAAGCTGCTTTAGATTTAGCATCTGCAAGAGCCATAGCTGGAAACCCATTACTAAATCAATCTCAGAATCTGGCTCAACAAACATTATCTGGAGATTTCTTATCTCCAACTACAAATCCATATTCTCAGGCTTTATTTAATCAAATGGCTGATGATGTTACATCTAAAGTACAATCGCAATTTAGTAGAGCTGGAAGATTAGGTTCTGCTGCAAACCAAGAAGTATTAGCTGATTCATTAGGCAGATTAGCTAATCAAGTATATGGCGATCAGTTTAACAGAGAAAGGGCATTACAAGCACAAACTATGCTTACTGCTCCACAGCTTGGAGAAATGGATTTTAATGACATACAAAGATTACAAAGAGTTGGTGCTGATAGAGAAAGTATAGATCAAGCAAGATTACAAGATGCTATTGCAAGATTTGACTTTGAACAACAAAAACCATTTCTAAAGCTAAACCAATTTTTAGGTGCATTAGGTTCACCAGTACCTACACAAACAGTATCAACACAACCTGTCTTTAGAAATACTGGTGCTGGATTACTTGGTGGTGCTTTAACTGGTGCAAATATAGCAAGTCAAATAGGTGGTACATCTATGTTTGGTAACCCACTATTTGGTGCTGCTGCTGGAGGGTTATTGGGAGGGTTCTTTTAATGTCAGTATTAGAAAATAACTCTATTTTGCAACAAGTTATTGGCAATAAATTAAACAAACTTTTAACACCACAACGACCAAAAGGTTTACTTGAATTTGTGGGTAGTGACATGGCAAGAGATATTGGAACAGGATTATTAGCACAATCAGGCTACCAAACAATGCCTACATCATTTGGTCAATCATTAGGCACAGCATTTCAAAATGCAGAAGCATTAGATAGAGAAAGAAGAATACAAGATTTTTCTGAGTTATCAGCTTTAACAAGCATTTATGACTCTTTACAAGGTAGTGCTGATGATGATGATAGTGATTGGAAATTATTTCAGGCTTATGCTGCCGAAAGAGACATTAATTTATCTGAAAGCCAAGCAAGACAAATTGAAAGGTTAGTAGGTAAGGGTAATGTAGGTAAATTAACTGAAAATACTGGTACTTTTGTAAACACACTTGACAGACTTTTAGAACCTTACCAAGATAAAAATAAAGATGAAAAAGAACAAAAAGACACAATTCCATTAGAAACAGGCGAAGATGAATTAAAACAAGAAAATATAAATAAAAAAGTACAAACTATAGCAAATGATTTTAATGACAATAATTGGAATGAGGTAATTTTTGTTGCTAATGAAGTAGAAAAACTTATACAAGATAGTAAAGCATCTGGCAACATAGAGGGTGTTGGATTTATTGAAGGTAATCTTCCAAACTTTCTTGTTGGAGAAGAAGGTAAATTAAATAAAGCAAAAATAGCTAAATTATTTAATATAACATTAAAAGATAGGTCTGGTGCTGCTGTTACAGAACCAGAATTACTAAGATTACAAGAGGAATTTGGTAAAGGTGCTTTTACTACAGATCAAGATTTCATTAACGCATTCTATAATTTTAAAAGAATATTTAATAATATTTTACGACAAGAAATAAAAGGTTATGATCCAAAGGCTTTTAGTGCATGGGGTGGTACATTTCAAATAGGTGACACAACAAAAGAGGATCAGAAAGAAAGATTTTTATAATGCAAAAGTCTCTATTACAAACAAAACTTGATGTTAAAAAATTAATTGAAGATGGTACATCAACAGATGATATCTTAAGTTACATATCAAAATCTGGTTTTACTGAACAACAAATTAAAAATTTTAAATTAGACGAACAATCTGGAGCTAGTTTTTTTGATAGGTTTGTTATGGGATTAGCTCCTAACGAAAAATCAAGAGACCTTACTATGTCTAAAAAATTTCCTGAGTCTGTTAAGGTCGGAAATAACTATGCAATTTATGATGACTCTATTGGTGGTGCAAAGATGTTTAATCCATCTGGTTTTGATTTTGGAGATGTTGCAGAGTTTGGTGGTAGAGGTGCAATAGCTATAGCACCTAATATATTTGGAGCATATCAAGGACAAAAAATAGGATCACCTTTTGGAATTGGTGGTAGAACTGTTGGAGGAGTTGTAGGAGCTGGACTAGGTGAAACAGTTGGTGGCGTATCAGCTGACCAAGTTTTTAAGGGTTTCGGTGGTGAGATTGATCGAACAGTACCTGAATATTTAACAGCTAGAGGTTTTGATTTTACTTTAGGTAGTGTGTCAGAATTTATTACTCCTTACATTTTAAAACAAATAAAAAAACCATTTGCTGGATTTACAAAAAAAACAAGAGAAAAATCAGCACAAAATATCAAGAATTTTGAAGAAGCAAATGTATCTCCATCATCATTAAGTGTTTTATCTGAAGGACAAAATTTTGGTCTTGTAAGAGACCTTGAATATATTTTAGGCAACATACCCATAGCAAAAGAAAAAATTAGTAAAGCTGGTTTGCAAATTCAAAAAGACATGGGAGAGTCTTTAATAAGAACAAGTAACTACCTTGTTGATTCACCAGCATTAGTAAACAACATAACTCTTAACAACATAACCAAAAATGGAATTGAGAGTGGTGTTACGAAGTTTAAAACTAAATCTACAGCTTTATATAATGAATCTTTTGATTTGGTAAAATTATCTGGTGATGATTTTGCAGTAAATGTTCCAAGTTTTGTATCAATACTTGATGAAATTGCAAAACCAAAAGGTGCAAACATAACAAAAGTAGTCACAAAAAAGATGGCACAAGAAGATCCATCTTTAAAGGTTGGAGAAACTATAGTTGTTGGAAAAAAAGGGAGTGTTTTACAATCACCAAAATTAATAAAACTAAGACAAGAAATTTTAGATAAAATAGAAGATGGAACTTTAACATTTAAAGAGTTAAGAAATTATAGATCATTAATTGGATCAGCATTAACTAATGCAAACCTTGCTGATGATATATCAAAAGCTGAATATAAAAGACTTTATGGAGCTTTGTCTGAAGATTTAAAAGTTTTTTTAAAAGACACAGATAAAGCTGCTTACACAAAATTTTTAAGAGCAGATAATTATTATAAAGCATCGCAAAAAAGAATTAATGATATTTTACAACCAATTCTAAACAAAGTAGATCAAGACAGAATAATTAATTTTTTATTTAAAGAATCTCAAGAAGGATCAAAATACATAAATGGTTTGAAAAAATCACTTAAACCTGAAGAATTTGCATATATTCAAAATGCTATAATACAAAAACTAGGTAAAATTAAACCATCTGAAGGTATGAATTATGACGCTGCTTCAGCAGCAGAATTGTTTAACAGTAATACATTTTTAACTAATTGGAACAAAATAGATCCAAAAGCAAAAGATTTTTTATTTTCAAGTAAAAAATATGCAGATTTAAGAAAAGATCTTGATAGATTAGCAGTTATATCTGCTGATATTGCAGAAGCTGGTAAAACTTTTGAAAACCCATCTAAAACTGCTGGATCGATGGTCGGTCAATTATCTTATGCAACTGCTGTAGTAGGTGGTAGCGTTATAGGATTGATGAATGTATTTAAAACAGGTTTATTTTTAGTAGGTGGTGCTGAATTAGTTACAAATCCTAAAATTGTAAAATGGTTAGTACAAGGCACAGATATTGCCAATAATGAGGGTGTAGATGGCGTAATAAAACATTTTGGTAAAGTTGGAACTGTTTTTGCTGGATCTAGCCCAGAAGTTCAAGAATGGGTTGCAGCATACGGAGAGACATTAGCAAATCAAAAAAAGGAAAATAAGGATAAATAATGACAGTATCAAATTTTAGCACGACAGCTAGTAACAACACAGCTATAAATGGTGTTAATATATCAGAGGGCATGAGTCCATCTGATGTAAACAACGCTTTGCGTGAGTTTGCAAAAGACATTAGAACAGTATGGAACGACAAAGAGTGGTTTTTATTAGGTGATGGTGATGGAACAACAACCTTTACTAGAGCCTCTGCAACTAGCATAACTGTAGCTGCAAACATTACATCAACATATCATGTAGGTCGTAGAGTCAAAGTTATAGGATCTAACACAGGTACTATCTTTGGTAAAATAGCAACAAGTTCTTTTTCCTCACCGAACACAACTGTAACCTTTGTATTTGATAGTGGATCTATTAACTCTGGTGATACCACAGTTCAGGTCTATGTAGGTTCGGTTTTTACAAATCCAGCTAATCCTGTTGTCGATGAAGATAACATGGCAAGTGATAGTGCTATCCTTCCTCCTTCTCAACAATCCGTAAAAGCATTTGTCACTTCAGGCACAGTTACTCTCTCTAACAAATCTATAGCATTAGGCAGTAACACCATATCAGGAACTACTGCTCAATTTAACTCTGCGTTATCAGATGGTAGCTTTGCCACATTAGCTGGATCAGAAACATTAACTAACAAAACACTTACAAGCCCTGTATTAGATACAGCGATAAGTGGTTCTGCTTTTCTTGATGAAGATGATTTTGCATCAGATAGTGCAACAAAGGTAGCTTCACAACAATCTATTAAGGCTTATGTAAATGCACAAGTAGTAGCACAAGACTTAGATATCTCTGATGGTTCATCAGCTATTGATATTGTGCTTGGTACAGAAACACTTGGCTTACTTGGTGGTACAGGAATTACATCAACAGCCTCTGGCACAAATGTAACCCTTGCTATAGACTCGACTGTTGCATCTAAGACAGGAACAGAGACATTTACTAATAAAACATTAACAAGTCCTATAATTAATAATGGTTTATTATCTACACCTGACCTTAATGGTACTGAGTTAATTTTAGACGCAGATCAAGACACAAGTATAACTGCCGACACAGACGATCAAATTGATGTGAAAATTGGTGGCTCTGATAAAATTAGTGCAACAAGTTCAGCATTAACTATTGGTGATAATAGTTCAGATTATAACACTACAATGAGAGGTATGTTGACTATAAATCCTACTACCAATTCTGGTGTTGTTACAGCTTTGAATATACCACAAGGCGATGCAATACAATTTGGAAGTGGTAACAATTTAATTTATCAAGATCGCACAAGTGCTGTAAATTTTTTCAGAGGTGATAATACTATTTCAATTAAATCTGATGGCGTTAATATTGGTAATGCAAGTCTATCTAGTGATAGAGCAACTATTCAATCATCATTCACAGGAAATACAGGTGATGTTCAAATAAATCACGCAAATGTAACTACTGGAACTAGCATTAGATTATCAACTAACAGCACAGGTTTAAATCTTTGTGGTGCAATACAATTTAAAGATACATCAAATAATAATACTGCTTCCATAGACACAAATGGAAACATTACTGCTACTAATATTGGTACAATTAGTAGTCAAGCATCAAACAATGTTGCAATAACTGGTGGTTCTATTACAGGAATTGGCACACCTTCTAATAATTCTGATGTAGCTATCAAGTCTTATGTTGATGAATTAGTCGCTGGTCTTAGAACAAGAATTATTGCTGAAGTAGCAACCACAGCAAATGTAAATTTATCAAATGGATTAGAAGCTGGTGACACAATCGATGGTGTAACCCTTGTTGCTGGTGATCGAGTTTTAGTCAAAGATCAATCAACTGCTACTGAAAATGGTTTATACCTTGCAGTATCAAGTGGAGCTGCTTCAAGAGATCCACAGTACGATACAATCGCAGAATTAAGTGGTGGGTTAATCGTAGTCAATCAAGGATCTACTAATGACAATAAGATATTTCTTTGTACGACTGACAGCGATGGCTCACTTGGTTCTACAAACATAACATATACGCAAGTTACACCAAGTAACACAGGAACAGTCACAAGTATTGGTCTTACCCAATCAGGTTCAGAGTTTTCTATATCAGGATCACCAGTCACATCTGCTGGTAATATAACATTAGATGTAAACAGAATTAGTGCTACTAAGATTGGCTCTAACACAAGTGTATCTGATACAGAATTTGGTTACTTGGCAAATGTGTCAAGCGATATACAAACACAAATAGATTCCAAAGCTGGTGCTGGTTTTGCAGTAGCGATGGCAATAGCTTTAT
>VTLG01003609.1_pt1 | contig 21761 bp, 21 predicted proteins | sample 4694571 | NCBI WGS metagenome assembly VTLG01 (sample SAMN12604809, study PRJNA352737) | marine metagenome | biome: ENVO:00000447; feature: ENVO:00000209|ENVO:00000569|ENVO:01000036; material: ENVO:00002151; isolation source: viral sequences binned using virsorter ... | reverse complement strand
ACAAGTCAATGAACATCCCATTCTTCGGCAACTATGGTACTCTATACGGTACTGCTGGAGCTGCAAACCCCGGTGTTACATCACCCGGAAATGTAGGTTCATTCATCGGTAATACTAATGAAGCTAAATGGGGCGGTCTAGAAGACGCACGTGCTTCAGTTACTGGTGTTAATAACAACTACGGAAACCATTCTGACTTTGCTAACTCTTGCGGACTTATCTTCCAGAAAGAAGCTGCAGGTGTAGTAGAAGCTATCGGTCCTCAAGTACAAGTTACTAGTGGAGATGTTAGTGTGGTCTACCAAGGTGACGTGATTCTCGGACGTTTAGCAATGGGTGCGGATTTCCTCAACCCAGCTGCTTGTGTGGAATTACTAGCAGGTGCAGACGCAGGTTCAACTGGCAACGCTGCATTCGGTACAACATATCCAGCAAACGGTTAATATTTACATATATTATCTATGCACATATAAGGGGGCTTCGGCTCCCTTTTTTATTTACAAATTATAATCATGCCTTTTCCTACCACTAACGCTACAAAAGAATTACCTGCCATAAATCAAATCCTGTCGTCATGTGGTCAGGCTCCTGTAACCACGTTGGACACTACCAACCCAGACGTTGCGATAGCATACGATACGTTATTACAGGTATCAAGAGAGGTCCAAGCTGAAGGCTGGTCTTTCAATAAAGAGTATCATGTTGAGTTTACTCCTGATACAGATGACTATATAATAATACCTAACAATATAATACAAATAAAGCTAACAGAAAATTCAAATAATATGGAGTATGATGCTATTCGTAGGAACGGCAAGCTATACGATAGAGCGCATCATACAGATAAATGGACAGAAGATATAATAGAATGTGATGTTGTCTATGAATTTGATTGGGTAGATCTACCTCAACCTATACAAGACTTCATAACAGCTAGAACAGCTGCTCTTGTATCTCAAAGAATAGTAGGTGATGCTACTCAGTATCAAATGCTTCAACAACAAGAATCCTATGCAAGAGCATTAGCTTTAGAATACGAAACACAACAAGGTCAATATACATTCTTTGGTCATCCCCAAGGTCAAACGAATTACTATCAAAGCTATCAACCATTCCAAGCACTTAAAAGATAATGGCAGCAGTAACTCAAAGAGTGAGTAACTACTTAGGGGGAGTATCAAAACAATCCGATGATAAGAAGTTACCGAATCAAGTTAAAGAATGTTTAAATGGTTATCCAGATCCTACCTTTGGTCTAACAAAAAGACCGGGGTTTAAATGGATATCTAATTTAGGCACAGGAACTACTTATGATAATTCTAAATGGTTCTACATACATAGAGATAATGATGAAAGATACGTAGGATGTATTAAACCTGCTTCAGGAGGCGGTACAGGAGACATAGATATATGGAATGCTAATACTGGTACAGTATGTAATGTTTATTATGATGCTAAACCTTGGACTGCTAGTACTGCTTATGTAGTTGGTGATAAAGTTGTCAATGATAGTGGTAAAGTATATCAATGTGATACAGCTGGTACTTCAGCAGGTTCAGGTGGACCTACTGGTACAGGTGCTGATATATCTGATAACTCAGCTAGATGGGACTATGTAGCTGCACAAGATGCACAGAATTATTTAACAGGAGCACGTACAAATTACGATATATTAACTGTACAAGATACCTCTATCATAACTAATAATTTACATACAGTTACAGCTTTAACTGCTCCTGATTTTACTGCTAATGCTAGAGCTACATTAGTTCTAAGTGATACTCCAGTAGGAGAATATAATGTTTCTATTCAAGGGAATGCTATATCTACTATCACTGCTAATACTTCACAAACTTACGATGGACTATTAACTGCATTAAAGAGCTCACTAGATTCATTAAGTACTACTCATTCTTTAGGTTTAACCGTAACTAAATACGGAACATCTTTAGAAATAACTAGAGCTTCTGCATTTACAATTACTTGTAGTGGAGGTTCAGCTAATAATAAATTAAGTGTACTTCAAGATCAAGTTGATAATGTAGCTCAATTACCATTACAATCAATACATGGTCGTACAGTTAAAATTATAAATACTGCTACAAGTGCAGATACATATTTTGCTAAATTTGTAGCAGAAAATGGTACATCTGGTAGAGGTTACTGGTCAGAAACAATAGACCCTACAAAATCTACAGGGTTAACTGATACAACTATGCCTCATGAATTGATAAATAATTCTACTAATACTTTCACTTTTCAAAAGATATCATGGATTCCTAGAAAAGTAGGAGATGATTTAACTAATTCACACCCTAGCTTTGTGGGTGCTAAAATACAACAAGCATTTTTCCATAACAACAGACTCGGATTCTTATCTAAAGATAATGTATCTATGAGTCAATCACAAGATTTCTACAACTTCTATCATACATCTGCTCAAACAGTTACAGATGCAGACCCAGTAGACTTAAGCTGTTCAACAATTCGACCTGCTGCACTGCATGGCGTTATTCCTACTACACAAGGTTTAGTCCTATTTAGTAAGAATCAACAATTCCTCATGAGTGCTGCTGACGGGATTTTAACACCAACAAGTACTAGCATTAGAAGTATCTCTAATTATGAGATGGATGAAGAAGTAGATCCAGTTGATATGGGAACAAATATCAATTTCATAAGTAAAACTCCAGCTTATACTAGAATATTCGGGATGCTCACACGTGGGCAAGACGAGAACCCTCAAGTATTAGACGTTGGAAGAGTTGTAAATGAGTGGGTTCCAGCTACAATAGATACGTTTATTGCTAGTCCACAAAATCAATTCTTGGCTATGTCTAGTCAATCTGATAGAAAGGTTTATTTTTACCGTACATATAATGATGGTGAAAAGAATTTAGTAGAAGCATGGTTTAATTGGGAATTAATGGGTACAGTTCAAACTATAGCTGTAGACCAAGACGATATGTTTGCTGTTACTAAACAAGGTAATCAGTTCACATTAAGTGTAGCAAGTTTAAGTCAGAGTCCATCTGATGCTATTATTGTTAATAATGATGGTAGTAGAATTAATCCATGTATAGATTTATATACTTCAGCTAGTAATGCAGCTGGTAGTAATAAAGTAGATTATGATTCTACTAATAGATTCTCTAAGTGTTTTATACCTTGGAGTAATGTAACAGATTTAACTCCTGTTATCATAATTAAAGGTACAACTGCAACTGGACAATTCATTGAATCTGGATTCACTACTACACCAACCGTAGTAACAACTGATGGTGATCCTTACTTTAAAGTAGAAGGTAAAGATTTAACAAGTGTAGAAGACGATGTAATAGTTGGATGGAAATATGATTTAGATATTATATTACCTAAGACATATTATAGACAAGATGAAGAGATGAAGCTTACAGATTTTAGTGCATCTTTAACTGTAGCTAGAATGAAGTTTGCTGTCGGATTATCTGGAGTCATGTCCTTTAAATTGAAATCTACAGGCACTAGACAAGGAGAAAAGAAGTATACAGGATATAATTTAGATCCTATATCTCCTACTCAATCTGGTGATTTCAGTTGGGTTGAAGAGGACATCTCATATGTAGATAGAGATCAAATTAAAGTTAGAGTTAATAATAATGTAACTACAGCATTTACTTTTTTAAGTGATACTTCTATTAGATTAAATTCAGTACCTCAACAAGTATTTAATAATACTGGTTCAGGTGGGTCTAGTACATTTACTTGGACTTTTGATAGAATAGATATGAGTAAAATTGTTGTTCAAAAAGAAACAAGTTCAGGCAGTGGTGTCTATACAACACAAACTGTTAATACTGATTACATAATATCAGGTGAAGCTGAAGACAAAACTATTGTATTTATAAATACTAATGGTGTACCCACAGCTGTACCACAGAATGTAAAAGTTAGAATTTATAGTGCAGATGATATAGTTATTTATTTAGATGAATGGTATAATCTTAAAGCAACACAGATAGCTGATACTTATTTAGCTAATGATATAGCAATTAAAGATCAATCAGTATTTTCTATACCGATACATCAAAAAACAGATAACTTCCAATTAAGAGTGTTTAATGACTCCCCATTCCCTGTGTCTTTAAATTCAATGATGTGGGAAGGAAATTATTCACCAAGATTTTATAGGAGGACTTAAATATGACAGCAGTAGATCCTTTAACAGCAGGAGCCTATCTATTTGGTACAGCGCTTGGATTCTTTGGAGCTGGCAAATCAGCTAGTGCAGCTAGAGATCAAGCTGAAGCAGCTAAAGAACAAGCATATAGACAGCTAGATTTTGATAACGAGCGTTATGATATGACTGCTCAGAAGATCAAAGCTGATCATGCTTGGGCTGTAAAAGAGACTAGGTATAAACGGAGAAATGAAGATAGGATAGCAAATTACAAGGATGCTAATAAAGCAGCAAATTATAGGCAGCAGTTAGCTATTAGAAATAGAGAACAAGCTTCGTTAGATGCTCAATATGAAAAATCTGAGGAATTATTCCTTGAACAAGTAGGGTTTAATTTCAGATCTGCTAAATTAGCACAAGAAAGTGAATGGAGAAAATTAGAACAAATAAACTCTGAAGCTGCATTTACTATGCAAGAGCAGCGTTTAAAAAATTTAGTAGAAGAAGGTAAAGTTAGAGCTAGAGGTCAATCAGGTAGATCAGTAAGTAAATCACACCAAGCTATAGCAGCTAACTTTGGTCAACAAGTTGCTGCTTTGAATGAAGGTTTAGAAGGTGGTGCTAGAAATACTAGATCTATGATAGAACAAATAAAACAAGATAGATATTCTGCTAATCTATCAGCTTATGCACAGAGAATGTTAGATCCAGGCGAATTACCAATGCCAGTGGTACCATTCTATACACCTAGAGCAGAATTTTTAGACCCACAACCACTGCAAGATTTCCACTTTGGACCAAGACCTATATTAGGAGGATATCCTTCTGCAAGTGCAGCAGCAGCTCAAGTATGGGGATCAAGTATAAGTGGTATAGCTAGTAATGCAGTTGGTTTTATTAATGCCTTGGATTTATAAGGAAACTCATTCATGACAAACTATAAAATAGGAATATCCGGTTCTCAAGGGAAACGGTTTCAAGGAGCAGGCTTCGGTGATCTTGGCTTACGAGCATATAGAGAACAACAAGATAGAATCATCGCTGCTCTTAAATTACAAAACAAACAAGATCAAGAAAACACTAAAGAGTACATTAGAGATATCAGTAATAATGCTATAAAAGAAGCACAACATAGAAAAGAATTAAAAGCATTAGAAGATGATGTTTTTGATGTATCTATGGATAATACTGAAATAAGAAATAAAAGAGAAATAGAAAGACTTGAAATGAAAGCTAAAGAGGCTGGTAAAGCCTCTGCTTTCTGGTCAGATTTCTCTACAACTTACTCTAAGCAGTATGCACAAGCAGCTGGTCAACTATATCAGACTGCTCAGAATATACAAGCAGATAATCAAATTGAAACTTTAAAAACTGATCATGCTGATGTATATGAGCAGATAGTAGAAGAATCTTCTGTTTTAAATACTCTATGGGGTGTCGATGCTTTAGAAGAGAAGATCAATATTTTACGTGATAAAAACCTTACAGATGAAGAAAGATACTCCGGTATTAAACATGTAGAAGAAATAGAATTACGATTAAATTCAACTGCAAAAGTAAGGCTAGTAAATGAACTTCTTGGAAAGTGGGGTTCAATAGAAGAATCTTTAAAAGCACAAGCAGCAGATAGAGATATACCCTGGAATAGTGATACTATAAATGATTTATATGAATTAAGATCGAAAGAATTACTAAGAAAATTAAATATATCTCCTACTTCTAAAGCAGGTAAAAAATTATTAGATGGTGTCCAAAGTAAATTATACCCTGAATTAGAAAAATTAGTCGCTGCTGATAACCAAAACAGTGATTTAGAAATATCAAAAACATACCAAAAGAATGGTATAGGTTATATCGGAAATCCTGAAGATAAAAATGATTGGATTGTCAATCTCAATAGTCATACAGTACATGTAGATAGATCACATCATGTAGACGAAGATGGTAAAGTTTCAGCACCGCCTTCTAGAAGTAATCTAAATGCTGCACATGATCTTTTAATGCATCAATATGTAAATGCTGGTGCTTTCAAAACAATAGATCAAGCTAGAGAATATTTAATAAATGTTGCTACACCAGATAAAGTTAGAGATGCTGTAGCTCAAACCATGAGTCCTCTGAGTAATTCTAAAAAGTTACCAAAACATGCTTATTGGGGAGGAAGATATGAAGATAAAATTGATAAGCTTGATTTAATATGGACAGAATATAAAGATAAATCGAACAAGGATGCTACTAAAAAATTAGAAACTAACGATACTTCTAATTTACTTGAGTTAACTAAACGTGCAGGACTACCAGAAGGTGATGAGAACAGATTTGATATAACAAATACTGCTCAAGTATCAGAAACTTTACAGCTAAATAGAGGTAATGAAAAAACTACAAAATGGTTATCTGAAAGTCAAGTTTTTAAATTCAATGATAATAAAAATTTTAGAATAATTAGTCAAAATATAGAAGATCTTTATACTGAAGGTAAAGTAGAACAATTACAAAAATACATACAATTTTTCCCTGAAGACTTGCAAAAGAATTGGGAGAATCGTATTCAAAACTTAGCAGAACTGGAAAATGGAAAGATGGGTTCAGCAGCTATAACAAAGTCTGCTGAATCAGCTGTTTCTATGATTATAAAAACAGATATAAATTCTATTGATAAGTATGTTCATCCTACAAGTGCTCAGATAGTTGAAGTTGTTAAGCAAGATTTCCGTAATACATACCAAAGTATATCTGAAGCTGATACAGAAAATAAAAAAGATACCTTTACAAGAATCAATGAGGCTTGGACTGAAGTTCTAGATAAATTAGAAAAAGGAGAAGGACCATATAGAAGAGTAGATGACACAGAAGGTGCAACAACACAGTGGGCTTTATTTACATCTGAAAAAGATGAAACAGGATTATCTAAAAATTATTTAGATGAGCAAGTATTGAATAAACCTGAAGTTGGTATAGAGAATTTTATAAGAAATATAGAAACTAATGAAGGTAAATTCAATGGTGAATCAGTTTTACCACTAGATACTATAGACAACTTAATACACTCTGATCTTCATAACAATAATATAAACTCTATTGATTCCTTTGATCATTTATATGAAAATCAACCTAATTTTGGTAAATCTGGGCAAAAATATAAAACTAGAGAAGCTTTATATAATAAGATTTTTGAAGCTATGGGTCTGAATATAGTTATACCACCAGGAGATTTATCTCATTCAAGAGATATAGTTAAAAACTCTAATATAAATGTATCTAATTATGATCGTTATAGTACAAATAACCAAATGAATATAGCTATTGCTGCGAAACTTTCTGAGTTAAACGGAAGCCCTGTTATATCAAAAACACTAAATCCTAATAGTCCAGAGTACTTTCAGACAAAACAGAATAGACTCTATAACTATAGATACCACGTATAAGTACAATGGAAGAACAATTAAAAGAACGTACTGCCACAGAACAAGCTGATACAACATTTAGTGGTGATACTAGAGTACCAAAAGAAGAGAGTACTATTCCATCAAATAGATTTGAAGGTCAAGGAGGAGCGGGTACTTTTAGTTCTGTTGATCTTTCTGATAAAGTTAATGAAGATCAAATGTGGAAGGAGTATGAGGAATGGAATAACATTGGTAAGTCTCCAACTCCACGTTTAAATTTATTAAAAACTGGTTCTGTTTGGATTAAAGACCCATTACTAACCGAACAGAGAGATAAGGCTAAATACGCATGGTATCTGAAATACTATGGTATGACTCCTGATGACTATACAGAATTAAGAACTAAAAGAAAAGAAAAGTTTAATAACTATTCTTTAGGTGGTTTCAGTGATACTATCAGGAATTTAACTGATATGAGTATGGGAGCTACTACTGATTTTGTCATGGATGCTATAGGAACCTTACCTGGACTAGGTGTTTTAGATAACTATTACGATAAGCGTACTAGGTCTAAGACTGGTTTCATGCAAGGTGCGAGAAAGATGCTATCCGTTGTTGTACCTGCTATACTAAGTGGAGGTAAAGTACAGAAACAACTAGGAAAACTACCAGCTGATATGCCTAAGTATCAGAAAAGATTAATAGCTATGGGAGCTTATAGTGCTCAAGAAGCTGCTGTCATTGGTCTTAGTGATGTCGGTGAAGATGATAATGCATTATCTGCTATATCTGAATTTGCACCGGGTATATTCGGAGAAAAGGGTGTAGTACCTATTCCTAATTGGGCTAAGACTTTAGATAGTGATAGTCCTAGAGTCAGGAAATACAAAAACATGTTTGATACTGCAGGTCTAAGTATACTTGGCACAACTATAGGTGCTTTTATACAGATTAAAGGCGGTAAAAAGACAATGCAGTGGATGGAGCCTCTTGACGATACTGCTGCTACATACAAAAACCAAGCAATTGTTAAAGAAGCTGATATCAATAAACTACTTAAAATACAAGAAATTGATACTCAGTTAGCTTTAGGCAGTGATAATCTATCTAGTAAAGTACAAGCTAGACTGATTGATGAAAGAGAAGCTTTAGTCCAACAATTAGATCAATTAGATGATTTAGATGCTGCATTAGATGCACTAGATAATAGTGCTGATACTGAAAGAAATATCGCTGCTATTAATAAATTACAACAGAATCCTGATCCTACTCAATTTGATGCAGATGTTACTCCTGTATTAGATGAAGCAGGTAATGCTAGGCAATCAGTACCTCCTGGTAATGTAGCCCGTAACATGGCTGATGCAGCTGCTAATAAGACTGGTATATCAAAAGGAGATAATGCACCTATTTTAACTGAAGCTATGAGAGCTAAAGGTTTAATGGTTGGTAGTACTTCTAGAGATGCTATCATGGGTGTTGCTGAGCAAGCTAGAGATACAGGTAGATTCAATGCATTGGTAGATGGATTCAGATTTTCAAATGAGCAGATGAATGAAACTGCTTGGGCTATTTACAAAGATATTGTAAACCCAGAGTTATCAGTTGATGATGTAAAGAATCTATTTGCAGAAAATAAAGATGTTAAGAACTTACTTCTAGGTAGATTTAAAGTTGAGTATATCAACGAAGAGCAAGCTAGAGCAGCAGCTTTTGCTATGAGAGACTTTGCTGATAGATTCTTAGGTAGAAAGGTAGCTGAGTCTTCAGCTAGAGTTATGGATACTCTAGGGAAAGAAATGACTACAATTTCAGAAGCTGTTCAAGATTTACAACCATTCATAGATGATCCTAGAGCAATGGATATTCTTCTTGATAAATGGTTATTCTTGATGGATGAGTACGCTTTAAATAAGTATATCTCTGGATGGAGTTTAAGAAATAAAAACTGGTTCGATCAAGTACCTAATGATAAGCCTATACAAGAAGTTATAGAAACTTTATCTAGTGAATTTAAAACTGCTGAGAATGCTATACATGCTAAAAACTTAAAATTCATGGAAGAGTTAAAGAGATTAGCAGATGAAAATCCTTTAGCTATACGTCCTTTAGTTGATGCATTTGCTCATACAGATGGTGATGTTGATAGTTTAGCTAAGTTATATACTTGGGCTGCTGATCAAGTAACTCCTACTGGAATGCTAAAAAGTCCAAATCCTAAAGAATTAAATTTATTTACTAGATCTGCTTGGGGTGTAATATATAACAATGTATTATCAGGTATATCAGCATTTAGAGCAGGATTAGGTAACACTTCACAACTTATCTTAAAACCTATTACTGGTGTATTAGGTCATGGTATTTGGGGCTTTACTGATGATTTTGAAGGTTTAAAAAGAACCATGTATTATAATGGTGCTGTCTTTGAAACAAATAGAAGAGCACTAACTGATGCATTCAAGATGATGAAAAGAGCAAATGCTGATCCTGAATTTATGACCAAAGCTTATCGTAAGGATTTTGTATTCAAAGAAGATAAAGCTTGGGATATAATGGAGGAGATGAGACCAGTCTGGGAAGCTGATGGTAATGTTGGTAGAGTAATACAATATGACATGGCTAAGACTATGAGAGATATGTCTAAGCATCCAGCTCTAAGGTATGGTATGACAGGCATGGTCTTTACTGATAGATTTGCTCAAGTACATTTAGCTCATTACTTATCTAGAGCAAGAGCATATGATGATGTATTTACTGAATTCGGTTTTGCAGATTGGAAAAAGATTCACAAAGCTGAAAAGATACACTATGATTCAATGTTTGATTCAAATGGTTTAGTTACTGATAAAGCATTGAAGGATATAATTGGTGAAGTATCTTTAAACTTAGATGATGGAATAGCTAATTGGATAAATCAAGGTACTACAGCATATCCTATTAGTAAGTTTATGTTTATGTTCCCACGAACAGGTAGTAACTATGTACGGAATGCAGCGTCTTGGACTCCTCTTACTTTAATACCGGGAATTAATAAATATAGTAAAACTATATATGCTAGAACTGAAGATGATATAGCTAAAGCATTAGCAGAACATGGTATCGACATGGCTACTACTCCTAATGCTAGAGTAATATTTCAAAACTTAAGAGCTGAATATACTGGTAGATTAGCATTTAGTAGTATCTTAACTAAGACTATGTGGGACTATGCTATGGCTGGTAACATCCGAGGCAATGGTCATTATAATAAATCACGTAGACAAAAAGAAAGAGATCAACTAGGGTACCAACATAAAACTATCAATATTGGTGGTAAATGGGTTTCTTTTAAAGGCATACCAGGAGTAGATCCAGTACTTAGTATCTTAGGAGATTTAGCATACTATGCTAGAGACTTAGATCAACCATTTATGGAAGATATAGGTGCTAAGCTTTGGTGGACTATTTCCGCTTCATTCCTTAGTGAAACACCATTACAGAGCATAGAGCCGCTTGTAGCTGCCGCTAATGGAGATTTAACTGGATGGACAAGATTAGCTGCTAACTCAGCTAGAGCTACTATACCTCAATCTGGTGCTTTAGGTGTAGTAAGTAATGCTATTACATCTACACAGAAAGATATTGAAGCTAGTATACCTAAATATGTACAAAATAAAATACCTATAGCTTCTAGTTTCTTACCAGAGCAAATAGATATATGGACTGGCGAACCTCTTAATGATATTCAGAATCCTTACCTTAGAATACTTAATTCATTAAGTCCTGTTAAAATTAGCGGTACTCAAGAGCCTTGGAGGCAGTGGTTACTTACTACTGGATGGGATGGTCTTGGTAGATTAAAGATGGATTCAACTGGATCATATGAATACAGTGAAGTTGAAAGGGAAAAAATATATAAATACATAGGTGAAATGCAGCTTTACAAAAAGCTGATACCTTTAATGAACAATAAAAAATATAAGAAACAAATAGGTTTATTGAGAGATCATAGAGCTAAAGGCAGTGATTTAGATAATGAGTTAATTAAATTAAAGACTCAAAGACTACCTGTATTTAAAAAAATTGACGAAATAATTAGAACTGCTCAAATGTTAGCTGAAAAAAGGCTGCTTAAAGAAAGAGCAGATCTTAGAAATACTATAAAATCTCAACAAATTGTTAATCAACAATTGGACGTTGGTGACGTTCAAGGTGCAGCAAATGTACAGAAAAAAGAATTAGAAACAAGACAACTACTGAACATGCGTAAATAACAACTAAAATGGCTGTTACACAAAACTCATACATAGGTAATGGTTCCACCACCACTTACTCTTTCACATTTCCATATCTTAAGTCAACTGAAATTAAAGCTTCACTTGACGCAACCGTTACTACAGCTTTTACCACCCCAACAGCTACAACGGTACAATTTAATACTGCTCCTGCTAATGGAGTTAAAATCAAAATTTATAGAGAAACAGATTCAGACAGCCTAACAGCTACCTTTTATGCAGGGTCAGCTATTAAGTCTGAGGATTTGAATGATAACTTCACCCAGAACTTATATGCTACCCAAGAAGTTACTGAAAGATACTTAAGTAATCTTGGTGGTAACATGGTAGGAGACTTAACATTAAACGAAGATGTTAATATTGTCTTTGAAGGTGCAACTGATGATGCATATGAGACAACATTAACTGTAGCTGATCCTACTGCAGATAGAACTATCACCTTACCTAATGTAACAGGTACAGTAATAACTACAGGAGATACAGGAACAGTTGCTACAGGAATGATTGCAGCTGATGCAGTTAATGGGACTAAAATAGCAGATGATAGTATCAATTCTGAACACTATGTAGACGGAAGTATTGATACTGCACATATAGCTGATGCACAAATTACTACAGCTAAATTAGGTACGGATTCAGTTACTACTGCTAAAATAACTGATGCAAATGTAACAACTGCTAAAATAGCTGATGCTAACGTAACAACTGCTAAGATAGCAGCTGATGCTATAACTGGTGCTAAGATTGCAGATGATCAAATTGACTCTGAACATTATGTTGATGGAAGTATAGATCATGCACATCTTTCTAATGATTGTATAGACGGAGATAATATACAAGATGATGTAGTTAACTCAGAACATATTGCAGCAGGTGCTTTAGATAATGAACATTATGCAGCAGGTTCAATAACTTCAGATAAATTAAGTGGAGCAGCAGTTGTTACTAATAGTGAACAATCAGCTGCAAGTGTAAATGATACATCATTCTTTACTACTTCAGCATCTGATGCTAGATATTTCAATATAAGTAGTGGAGATACAATTAAAGATGGTGATACATTCCCTGATAATGACACAACAATAGCTACAACTGCTGCTATCAATGACAGGATTATTGACCTAGTAGATGACGTAGGTGGCTTTGTACCAATAGCAAATGAAACATCTTTTCCCACTGCTAACCCTGACGTTAATAATGGTGCAGGTACTCTTGTTAGTATCAAGGCTCTCGCTAGTAACCTTACCTCAAATGGGTCTGGAGTGGCAACGATTGCTAACGGTGCAGGTTCTGGTAATACAGTAACTATCAACGGACTAGCTAATAGCACAACTTATGCTGCTACCTTTGGAATGATTGTAGAGACAACATCTACATTACATACTTATACATTCCATAGACAAGTACCTAAAGCAACAGAAGTAACAACAGTTGCTGGTTCTATTACTAATGTTAATAATGTTGGTAATTCTATCTCTAATGTTAATACAGTTGCAGGTAATCTTACCAACATCAATACAGTTGCAGGTAATAATACAAATGTTACTAATGTTGGTGGTTCTATATCTAATGTTAATACAGTAGCTACTAATATAAGTAGCGTTAATAATTTTAATGATCTATATCAAATAGCTTCTTCAGCTCCATCTACTGATGGTGGCAGTAATTCACTAGCTGCTGGAGATCTATACTTTAATACATCTGCTAATGAATTAAAAGTATATAATGGTAGTGCTTGGCAAGGTGGTGTAACAGCTACAGGCAACTTAGTTGCTAAGTCTGGAGATACCCTAACTGGTAATTTGGTACTAGATAATGCAAAGGAGGTACGTCTATCTGAGACAGATGCTAACGGTAGTCACTATTTAGGATTTAAAGCTCCTGATTCAGTAACTGCAAATGTTACACTTACTCTTCCAGATGGTGCTGGCTCTAACGGTCAATACTTAAAAACAAATGGTAGTGGCACATTAAGTTGGGGTACTATTAGCAGTACGCCTGAAGGCACAGCAGTATTATCTACTGGTGAATCTGGTGGTACTAAATTCTTAAGAGAAGATGGAGACAATAGTTGCTCATGGCAAACTATTCCAGTACCAACTACAATTACAGTTGCAGATGAATCTACAGATACTTCTTGCAATGTCTTGTTTACAACTGCTGCTACAGGTGATTTAGCACCTAAAACTGGTACTAATCTTACCTTTAATTCTAATACAGGTATACTTACAGCTACAGGATTTGCTGGTGATATAACTGGTAATGTGACTGGTAATACATCAGGTTCTTCAGGATCTTGTACAGGAAACGCTGCAACAGCGACTACAGCAGCAGCTTGTTCTGGTAACTCAGCTACAGCAACTACAGCTACTAATGCTTCAGGCTTAACAGGTTCACCAAATATCACTGTTGGGACAATTGGTTGTGGTACTATTACTGGTACATCAACAATATCAGATTCAAAGGGTGATGTAAGAAAAATAATTCAAAATACTCAAAGTACATATTCATTAGTTGCTGCTGATGCTGGTAAACATATACTAGCTTCAGGTACTATTACTGTACCTAATTCAACTTTTGCAGCAGGTGATGCTGTGACAATTGTAAATAATACTTCTGGGAATTTAACTATTACTGCTTCTATAGGTACTCTTTATAATACTGCTGATGCAGCAACAGGGAATAGAACATTAGCTGCTAGAGGTATGGCAACTATATTATTTACAAGTTCAACTGTCGGTTACATTTCAGGTGCGGGGTTAAGTTAATGCCTACTCAACAGATTTTATTAGGTGCTGGTGGCGAAAGTATTACTGGAGGCCAAACAACAGCCCTTGGAGGCAGAGATGCTTACATTGGAAGCACAGGTGCTTTGACACCATCTTGTACTAATAGCGGAACTGGTTCGCCAACAATTGCTATGGGCACAAAGGGTGGTAGTGCAGGCAATGGTTATAATAATATTTATAGTTGGGTTTGCCCATCTGATGTCAACTACATTACAGTTTGCTGTCTAGGTGCAGGAGGCGGTGGTGGCGGTGGTAAAATACTTGATTACTACGTTCCTTATGTTGGTGATATTTATCATCAATACACTGGAGGCGGCGGCGGTGGCGGCGGTTTAGTCTACATTAATGGTCTTGCCGTAACACCGGGAACTACTTATTACCTTGCGGTAGGTTGGGGAGCGACTACGGTAGCTGGTGATAATCAAGGTTATATAGGTGGCCCCAGTTGGTTTGGAACTGGTTATACAGGAGGTAGCGGTGGCGCTCATTATAGCCCTACAGGTAGCTATATTTACGCTAATTCTGGGCAAGGTGGTAGATACTCTAGTAATCGAGCCACTGGTGGTGCATCTAGTGCCACTACTTGGACTGCGTCAGCTACTCGTTCTGGTGGCAACGGTGGTTATGCTTATAACAGCAGTTCAGGCGAACTTGGCGGTGGTGGCGGCGGCGGTGCCGCTGGCTATTCAGGAAATGGTGGAGATGGATCGTCTTATCAATCTGGATCAAGTTATACGAATGCTACAGCAGGATCTGGAGGCGGTGCTGGAGGCGGCGGTGGTTGGTGGCAGCAGCCTACTGGTGGTGGTGGTATTGGTTACTTAGGTGAAGGCTCTAGCGGTGCAGCAGGAGTCCGAACTCTTTCTGGTACTGTTTCTAGTCATCCTAATTTTTTAAGTAGTGAATTTGGTCAGGCTGGCTCTGGAGGTACAATAGGAGTTGAATATAATAATTCAGGTACAAATTTTGACTATAATACAAAAACTACTGCGGGTATTTACGGTGGAGGCGGTCGCGGTAATGATGGTCGTGCTAATCCCGGCCCCGGCTCTCCGGGTTTTGTAAGGATTCTCTGGGATAGTGATAACCAAGGTACCCATCGTGCCTATCCTTCTACTAATACTGGTAACATGACTTAATTATGGAATATTTAAATACAAAAACAAATGAGTTTTACAGCTTTTCTGAATTAAAAGTGAAGTTTGATGATTTACGTGTAGCTAATTTTACGAATAATTTTACAGTAAAAGATTGGAATCCTGATTTTGCACAAATAATACATACACAAATGCCATGTGCAGGAAATCATGAAAAAGTTATACGTGATGGTAATACTTTAAAAGAAGGTGTTTATTACCAAAAATGGAAACTTGTAGAAATGACAAATGAAGAAAAAAAAGAAGCTGATAAATTAGCAGAGATACACCAAAGACAAGCAAGAGATTCTTTGTTATATGATTCAGATTGGAGTCAACTACCTGATTGTCCTTTAACAAAGGAAAAAGTTATAGAATTTAGAGAGTATAGAAAATACTTAAGAGATTTACCAACTAAAAACGGTTGGCCCTATACTCATCAAATTCCCGGTACTCCTATAATCTCAGAAGTTTAATATGGCTAATTTTACTCATTTATTCGATTTAACAGAAACACAAAGTACAACTATTGAAAATCTTATTAAAGAAGAACCTGAGTCGGCTTGGATTGTTGAAACTTATAGACAAGATAACTTAAAAGTCCACCAAGAAACAGGGTCTATCATATTAAAATTGCAGAATAGAAATGAAAAAAATCCAATAGCAATTGAAAATACAGAATTAATTTCTAAATATTCAATACTAAATGAGTTATATGCTAAGGCAGCAGAAATATATAAGTTTAGTAAATATATTGTTCCAACATCTTTATTTGTAAAACTACCAGCAGGTAAACAAGTTTATAAGCATAAAGATTCGTTTGAAATTTTTAAATATATTAATAGGATTCACGTCCCAATAGTTACAGATTCAGAGTGTTTATTTACAATTGGAGAAGAAACTAAATCAATAGAAAAAGGAAAGGCAACTCAAATAGATAATATGGCGTGGCATAGTGTTGAAAACAAATCTAGTACAGATAGAGTGCATTTAATATTTGACATTAAAGCTGATTTATCATGACTCGTATTGTAGTTACCTCAGTTATAAAAGCTGGTGCTACATGGTTTAGATTTTTAATGTATGGGGCTGAAAGAGGTATACCAACTAATTCTTTAGATGTTGAAAAGTTTTATCCTTATGATAATAAAGATAACTATATTTGGCCTGATATTGATAAAAGATTATTTGTAAAAAGCCATGCTATTTATTGCAGAGATATTCCAATCATAAAAGATAATGATGGAGTCATCCTTATCTATAGAAATCCTTTTGATATAATGTTTTCGCGGTTAAGTCATCAAAGAATAAATGGACAATTAATTTATAAGCCTCATAATGTTAAGAGTCATATTTCACCTTGGATAGAAAGAAATTACTATATAGATCATTATAATTCTTGGAAAGATAGAGTTAAACTAATGATTAAGTATGAGGATATGGTTAAAGATGTTCGTGGAACTTTAAATAAAGTTAACGATACTATGAATTTTAATTGGTCTTCTAAAGATATAGATAATGCAATTAAAGCAGGTAATAAAGAATACATGCAAAACATAGAAGAACATGAAATAAAAAATAGAATTGATGGCATGTTTTACGAATTAAAAAAAGCTGATCCTTTTATAAATAGAGGTGAAAGATTTGTAGGAGGTCGTAGAAGAAAAGAAGATTTAGAAGTCTTTTTGAAATACTATCAAGATGATTTTTTACAAAAATACTCTACGATTGCAGAAGAACTTGGATATGATTTACATAGTATTATTGATAAATGGAAGAAAATATATTCCCTTCTATAACTCTACCTGATGCTTTAACCATTCCAAATGCTGTAGATATACCTACACCTACCTTAGAACAGCCTACAGCAGAGTTACCTACCTTTCCTACCATTGTAGTAGCTCCAGCTGTATTAGCACCTCCTGTAGGTGTCCCTACGGTAGAGATGGAACAGTTGATGGAAGAGGAGCTGCAGCGTAAACAAGAAGGTAAACCACCTAAACCTAAACAAGAAGCTGCTGAAGTTAGACGTGTAGATATACCATTCACTGACCTTACGTTTCCAGTTCCCAAAGAAGAAATACTCGTGACTGCAGGAACTACAGCGTCAGTGAGTGTCATAGCTACCCTTACTGTAACTTCATTGTTTAAGCAAACTGTAAAAGTAATGAAACCTATCATTATGCAGATTGCTAAACGGATACAGAAAAAATTTAATGGAAACACCGCAGGAAAAACCGAAGAATCTCCTGAGTAAATTAAAAGAAGGTATTGATGATAAAGAAGAGCAAATTCAAATACTGGGTACATTCGTCAGACTTGGCGTAGTAGTATGGTCAGGATTTATAATTACTCTTAATTATGTAGAGATACCTATGGTTAAGAAATCAGGTAACTCAGATATCACGTTCGTTGCCAGTGTCTTTACGGGAGCACTTGCAACTTTTGGCTTGACCACTGGTAATAAGAATGGTGGTAAAAATAATCCTGTAAATTGTCCTATGGTTAAAAAGAAAGAAGACGTATGAAAAAGTATTTACTAGCTCTATTATTGTTAGTTCCGACTTCAGTTAGAGCAAATACTGTAACACCCGCCTTCACCCAAGGTAGTATGAATAGTACTACAAACTCTACTCAAAATATAGTAGAAACAATTCAAACAAACGTATATGGAGGAGATTATTCCAGTTGGACTGGACACAATATCACGCCTTCAGGACATATAAACGCTGTTGGAACAACCTTCGATATAACAACCCCTGGTACAAACTTTCAGCTAGAAATAGTAACGAGACCAGCAGGAATAATCGAAGTAACCGATATAAGTCGAACAATAGATACAGTATCTACAACTACTTCCTTGTCGGTCTTCTCTCAATAGGAGTACCAGTAAGAGCTGAAGTAGGAGAGGGTAATACTGTTTTAAACCCTCAAACATCTGCAGCTGCAACAGGGAATGTAACTAATCAAGCTGTGCAATTCCAGAATAACTCTGGAGTTTCACGGCAACAATATGGAGGAGGAGTGGTTTGTAACGGTCCTGTTATGAGCCTTTCTCCTTATTACTTAGGAACAGAAGGCAGACCATATGATCCAGAGTCATATAGTATGACACAGAACTGGGGAGTACAGATGTCTTTTATGGTTCCTTTAGATGGTAGATCCGTAGAAATATGCAAGGCAATTGCTGACAAACAATTAGAGAAATTACGTCTTGATTATGAATTAGTTCGTATAGACAATTGTACGAGATTTATGCAAAGAGGTTTCACTATAAAACCTGGAACAGACTTTGCAATACTTTGTAATGATGTAGTACCTATTGCTGTTTTATCAGCACAAGATAAGGAAAAACAACCTAATAAAAAGAAAAAATGAGTTCATTTACAAATAAGAATGGGAATGCACAAGCATCCTTAGACGGTCCTAATGACCTGACACCTAAAGTTAAAACTTCTTATATCATACAAAAAGAAGCTGCCGAAGCAGCTGCAAAAGAAAAAGAATCCACTAAATCTGAAGAATAATGATCCTAATTATCAAGCCCATCCTTTTCGCCTTCTTGAAATCAGATGCCGTAAAGAACCTAGTAATCGATTTACTAACAGCTTATGTAGCTAGAACTGATAACAAATTAGATGACCAAGCATTAGAAATTGTTAAAAAGAAACTATTAGTATAATGGCTAATAAAATTGTACCGGGTCCAAAAGATGATCACTATGGTGAACCTAAAGGTACTAAATTTGAAAAGCTTTACCTAAAGAAAAAAGGTTGGGCTAATAAATTGAAGAAAACATTTAAAGAAGGTTATGGCTAAAGCCAAAGAAGAAAAGTTTAATGAACTTCATAACCTCGTCACTGAAGAATTCTTAAAGAGAGTTCGTAGTGGCGAGGCTACTACCCAAGATTTAAAAGCAGCGTGTGATTGGTTAAAAACTAACGATATCACTGGTATAGCCTATGATGGTACACCGTTAGATAAGTTAGCTTCTATCATACCTAAAGTAGACCCAGAACTCGTACAACATAGACTCTATGGCAGAACTAGGCAAAACAGCTAGGCATTATCGGAAGAATGCCAAATCAAGAGCTAAACACGTTAAAGACAATAGTCCGGGTGGTAAATACGCTCATTCTAACGAATATAAGAGAGCACACGGAAAAGCTAGAGCAAGCTTAAAGATAAGATCAAAGAATGTCGATGCCTCTAAACAACCTGACGGTTCGTTTAAAGCTGAGAGTCGTAAGACTAACCGAGGCAGAGGTGGTGCTAAGAGGAAGTAATTATGCCTTTATATAATAGACTTATTGAAAAAGGTAAAGAAGAAGATGAAAATCCGGGTACAGCACTTAATAAACTTAAAGAAGTAGGATCTACTGCTGCAAGTTTAGTAGGGATAGATCCAGAAAGTGATACCTTAGTTCAAGACTTAGGTTATGAGATGCTAGATATGGCTGCTCATCAAAGAAATAATCCCGGTTTACCCGGAGCAATAAGTTATGTTGGAGCACAAGCTGTTCAACATATACCTTTTGTTAGGATGGGTCGTGAATATGTCTCTAATCAACTAGATAATTGGCTTAGTCCTATATTTAAAACAAATAATTTAGCTGCAGAAGGTGTAGGTAAATTAGACAATAACCTTAATGTTATGCAGTCTAAAGGAATAACTCCTAGTCAACCTAGTTTTGGTCAAAATTTTGTACCTCCAAATCCTACTGAAATACATAAAGTTAGTCAAAAACTACTTAATGAACATTTACTAGCTAATGGTGGTAGATTTAATTATAATGCTTTTAGGAGTCTACTAGAATCACCTAAAGCTAGATCTATAGCTGAATTAGTACAAACAACACCACATAGTAAGATTCCTAACTGGGATACTCATAGAAAAGGACTTGTAGATGTCTTTGAGAGTATATATGGAGATACTATGGCTTTAAAAGGTATTTCTAGAAGTGATGTAGATATTGACCATCTAGTTACTCTTGTTCAGTCTATGCCTATATATGATAATGTAAAGTTTGGTAGTCCTTTATGGAATGAAATTCAAACAGTTATGTTATCTAGAAACTATAAACCGGGTAGAACACTAGAAAATCTTAATGCATTAGATCCCGGTACTCATAAAGTGAAAACTGCTTTCTTTAATAACCTGCATGGTAAAGATGGTAGAGGATTCTTTACTAAAGCTAGAATGAAAGCAATACAGAATAATCCAGATGCAAGAATAAAATTATTGGATTTGTATTTAGATGAAATAGATAAAGGTACTGCTATTCTAGAAGAAGGTCAGAAGGTATGGGAAACTCTATATAAACCCGGAACTGTTTTACCAGAACAATTAGTTAAAACTTTATCTAAGATTAAAGTGAATAAATATTCTCATCCTGATTTAATTAATATTACTAGAGAAATAGTAGAATCTGAATCTGAAAATTTATTAAAAAATATATCAAAAGCAGAACAGAATTTAGTTAATAGAATAAATAATCCTAATCAAAAAACTAGGGTGACTAAAAAGAATAGATTACCTACACAGAAGCAAATTGATCAACAGATAAAAGAAGCTGGTGATTCTTTTCAGCCTACAATCGAAGGATTATTAGATAAATTATTTGATTAATGAATAACGTATTACTATGAGCGAAACAGAATCAATGCCAACAAGCTTCATTGAAGATTATGAAGACGCTATGCGTCAAGAATACATCGAAGCTAAAGAAGCCTACAATAAAGACAAACAGTCTAAAATAAAAACCTTACCACATGAGTAATGTATTACTGGCTTTAAAAGACGACTTTAAGCTGTTCCTACAAGCTCTATGGGAGCAGCTAGACCTTCCCTCACCTACAAGAGCACAGTACTCCATCGCTGACTACTTACAACATGGACCAAAAAGATTACAGATCCAAGCCTTTCGAGGTGTTGGTAAATCTTGGATTACTGGTGCTTTTGTGTTATGGACACTCTTTAATGACCCAGAACGAAAAATAATGATCATATCTGC
>VTLG01001004.1_pt1 | contig 21766 bp, 25 predicted proteins | sample 4694571 | NCBI WGS metagenome assembly VTLG01 (sample SAMN12604809, study PRJNA352737) | marine metagenome | biome: ENVO:00000447; feature: ENVO:00000209|ENVO:00000569|ENVO:01000036; material: ENVO:00002151; isolation source: viral sequences binned using virsorter ... | reverse complement strand
CACCTGTGACATTAGGTGATGAGGAAGAACAAAAATCATGGTTTTTATCGTAAATGGCCAATGCATACGTTAATTATAAAGCTATTTTAACAACAAGTGAGCTTACAACATTATATACAGTGGGATCAGAGACAACATCTATTATTAAGTCACTGCGTGTCACAAACATAGATGAAGAGAATGATTGTAAAATTAGAGCTTTTATTGTGGATACCGATAGTGTGAGTTATACCTTAGAGACAAATAGGAACATTCAAAAAGGGACCTCAGAGGAACTTTTTAATAGTTATTCCTTTTCAACATCGCCTGTTGTTTTGAAGGAATCAGAAGTATTAAAATTACAGGCTGAAAATGGCGGCGATTTACATGCTATTTTAAGTGTTTTGGAAATAACTTAATGCTAAAAATAGTAAAAACTAATTGCAAAAGGATGGGAAAATGAGTATAAAAAAGAACGAAACCGTATTAGCAGGAAAAAAACAACCTAAAGTTATACCTGTAGAAACAAAAACGACCGTTTCTAATACGCAAACAGGTAAAGAATATGCCGATGAGAATGAAGCTCAATCGGACATCGATAACCCTGCAACTTCCACAACAGCGAAAGACATTAAACGCGACGTTGCGATCACAGTGAATCAACTTGATATTTTTGGAGAGGTAAAATATTAAATGCAGGGACTAGAGTCACTTAACCAATTTAAAAATTTTGTATCATCTATAGGTGGTCTTGGCCGCTTTGAGGATACGTATATCGTTCACGCCGCAGAAGGCGAGACCGTTATTCCAATGGAGGTTTTGGATCAAAACCCTTTATTGAAAAAACGGTTATTTAAAAGCATGATTGAGATGGGCATTGAGCCTGGACGATACATTGTTGGTAATGAACTCAATTCTAAAAACCCTGTAACCGGACAACCGGAATTCTTTTTAAAGAAAGTTGTAGACAGATTAAAAAAAGCAGCGGCAGATGTATCTGGCTACGCGGCACCTATTGTTGGTGCAATGTATGGACCAGCGGCCGGTGCTATGGTTGGAGCAGGACTAGGCGCATTTAAAAGAGAAAACCCCGGTGATCCAAGTCAATGGGCACAGATGGGAATGCGTGGTGGTGCTGCCGGTGCTTTATCTAATTTAGCTCTTGGTCAAAAAATGTTTGGAGGAAGAGGAGCATATGATGTTTATGGTGAAGGTTTAGGAAAGTATGATGTAGCTGGTCTTGGAAAAAGAATATTAGGTATAGGAGATAAAGGAGCATACAAAGGACCTTTTGGTCTTGGTGATTTTCTTAAAAGTGGTGAAGATACATACAGAAATAAAACATTAAATAAGTTATTTGGAAAGGCTCCAGATATTCCTTTAACCGTGGAAGAGGAAGCTGTTCTAGATAAGCCATTATCAGAATTAACAACAAGAGATAAAAATATTCTTGATGGAATAGAAGCAAGAAAAAAAGGTGGTATCGGTCCTGCAGGAATGAGTTGGAAAGAAATGATAGTTCCGTACGCAGGTATGGCACTAGGACTTGGAGCATTAATAGATATGACATCAAAAGATGAAGACGTAGGAGAAAAAGCTGATCCTTACGTACCACACGGATTAAGATTTGAAAGTATTTTAAATCCACAATTACAATACGCACAAGGAGGCGTAATGGATTTACAACAAGGAGGCGAATCAGTGGGACCTGGAACAGGGACAAGTGATTCAATTCCTGCAATGCTAAGCGACGGCGAATTTGTCATGACGGCTAAAGCAGTCAGGGGTGCCGGCGGAGGAGACCGTCGCGAAGGCGCAAGAAAAATGTATGAGGCAATGGATAGATTGGAGGCGAGAGCATAATGGCCACAGCAACAACACAAACAGAGGTATTAATACCGGAGTATATAGAAAAGCCAACGGAACAGATGGCTAATACTTTAGCGGCGGTAATGGGTAAACCATTAAATGTTCCCGCACAACAAGTAGCCGGTTTTAGTCCAACACAACTAGCAGCGATGCAACAAGCTTATGGAGGTATTGGTGCATACCAACCTTACTTACAAGCGGCAGGCGCTGGACAACAAGCAGCACTTGGAACAGCAGGAGCCGGTGTACAATCACTAGCAGGAATGCAATTTGATCCAAGTGGTATTCAACAATTTATGGATCCATATCAATCTGCTGTTACACAAGAAGCATTAAAAGAAATTGACAGACAATCAGCGATGGCAGGCAATCAATTAGCCGGTCAAGCCGTTGGTGCTGGCGCTTTTGGTGGTTCGCGTTATGGATTACAACAATCAGAACTTGCACGAAGTGCACAAGATATGAGGTCACGTCGAATCTTTGAAGATTTATCACGTAACTATCAACAAGCACAAGGTGCCATGCAGGCAGCTAATCAACAACGTGCACAACAAGCACAAGGCTTTGGTCAACTTGGACAAGTGACAAGTGGTATTGCTGGTGCAATGGCCGGTCTTGGTGGACAAGCACAGGCAATGGGGCAATCCGATGTTAATCAATTGATGGGCATTGGCGGGTTGCAACAGCAGCAAGCACAACGAGGATTTGATGTTAATACGGCAAATCTACAAGCATTGCAAAATGCACCGTTCCAACAACTCTCAACAGGTGCGGGTATATTACAACAATTATCACCGCAAGTAATGGGGCAACAAGTAACAGCACCTTTACCTCAAACGAATCCGTATGCGCAAGCAGTAGGATTAACAGCAGGTTTAGCAGGCGGACTTGGAAGCTTGATAGGATAATATGAGCGTACTTAAACGAAACATGTTTAAAGGCGGGGGCTTCGCGCACCGCGGAACAGGGATCACGTCTGGTTTAGATACACCAAAACGTGGCTATGTTGACGGACCGGGGAGCTACGCTGGTATTGAAGATATTAAATCAGATGCAGAAGAATATTATGATTTATTAAAAGGTTATACTCCAGAGAGAAAACCATTTAGTAGATTGGCAGCAGCCAGTCCTGCTTTGTTAAACTTATCTGGTGCTTTATTATCCGGTAAATCGTATCAAGGTGGATTCGGCGGTGCTTTAGATATACTTGGTCAAGGACTAACGGCATCAGCACCAGGTTTTGCACAAGCTGTAGAAGCGAGACGTAAATATGAAGCCGCAGACCCCGAAGCAGATTTACGAATGAAAGCTTTAGGTCTTGCTATAGAAAATCAACCAGATCCAGAAGCAGAAAAATTTACTGGTAAAGAATCATTTAAAGCTAGAGTAAAAGTTGCTCCAGTGGAAGAAGGGGGAAAACCTGATTATGTTGTAAGAGATTTAACTCGCTTTGTGAGTAATTATGGAAATGTACATTACAAAGATCAGTACAATAATGAAATAACTGATTTTACTCCAATGGAAAAAGCAGATACTTTCCAAGGTCCAGATGGATATCAATATGAAATGAAAAACATAGAGGGTGAAAATAAGGCATTTAAAATACCGGGTCAAGAAGGACCTATTGTTGATCCAGATGTTAAAACATTCCAAGGTAAAGATGGATACGAATATTTAATTAAAGTTGATCCAGATGATCCAACTAAAGTAAGTGCTGTATTATTACCGGGTCAAGAAACAGTAGAAAATGATCCTACATTATTTAAAGGACCAGATGGATATCAATATATTTTAAATGCTAATAACCAAGCAGAAATAATACCGGGTCAAGGAGCGCCAGATAAACCAATAAAAACTTTCCAAGGTTCTGATGGGCGTGAATATATGATTGACGAAGAAAATAAAACAGCAGTAGTGATACCGGGTCAACCAGAAGTAACTGAACCATTAGAAATGTTTGAAGGTCCAAATGGTATTCAATATAAAGTTATTGATGGTAAAGCAGAAATAATACCGGGTCAAGAAGATCAAAAACCTGCGGCACCTAAAACAGGCCTTTTCTTTAATGAGGCATTTAAAAGTGAGTCTAATCCAAAAGGAATTGTGCCAGCACAATTTGAATATGACGAAGTAAAAGACAGATGGCGATGGACATATGAAGCGCCAGACGGAACAATTAAAAATATGCCAGCAGAAGGAAGTATTCAATTAAATATTACTTCAGAAACAGGAACTTTTGAATCTACTGTCAATAGTGTTAAATCAAATTTACTTACTAGCGAAATTGGTACAAGACAAGCAATTGCTTCTATTGATAATGCTATAGAGTTTGTATTAAAAAATCCGGGAGCAAATACAATAATAGGAGACGTAGCTGCATTTACAAATGACGTAAAGGCAGAAATTAATCAAGTGCTGCGTGTTATTGGAAAAGGAAAAATAGAAACCACAGATGTATTAAATCTTAATAGTTATAATGAAGCAATACCGGGCACTGAGTTTGGTGGATGGGAATCATTAGGAATTAGAACTAATGAAATGAAATCTAAACTTTTAGATTTAGCTTATATTGTTGCTGCGGCTAGAGGACAAACAGGAAGAGCTTTATCTGATAAAGATGTGGCAAGATTTATACAAATACTTGGAACTAATAGAGCAGACTATAAAAGTGTTGTTGCGACACTTAATAGTGTAAAACAAACATTAGCTAATGAATATGCTATAGCACATAATACATTTGCAACTCAATATAAAGGCATTGATAGTGTACCAGATGATTTTTTATTACAACCAATTGGTGAATATAGAGATGACGAAGGTGGATTGGTTAATCCATTTGATCCTAAAAATGAATTTAGTGATTTAGCAAGTGAAGTAGACGAGGAATTAAAGCAGTAATATGGCAACAGAAAAAAATATAAAAGAAAAAGGATTTCTTGAACAAAATTTTAATATAGCTCCTTCAATTATAGAACAAACTTCTCCAACAATTCAAGGCGTTAAAGCAGGACTTAAGGTTGCTGGTAAAGTTTTTAATAGAGCTGATGTTGATCCTGGAACAATGGATCCTAAATTTGAGCCAAGAGTAGATAAATCAAAAAGAGCGGAAGAATTAGGTCTGCGTGATCCGACTGATATTTTGATTGAAGCAGAACAATTAATGCAGGAAAAGGGAATTACTGTAGATCAAAATGTAATAAGGGAAAAGAAAAAAGAATTTTATCGTGCTATTGCAGAACAAGAGCCGGAGATATGGGAGTTCATGAAAAATAATAATGGAAACATGACTCAAGAACAATGGGAAAGTTTGCCGATCGAATTAGGACAACAAGCAAGAATTATAGCTAGAATGACGGCTCCTAAACAAGAACAAGGTTTTGATTATACAAGTGGTGTTGGAACTACAACTAATGATGATGGTATTAAATTTTCAAGAGCAAAACTTTCATCTCTCGATACAAATACAGAAAAAGAGGATTACTTAAATGCAACTGTTGGTTATGATGGATGGACAACAGATCGTTTTGGTAGATATGCATTGAATGCCCAAGGATTAGAAGTGATGGGACTAGATCCTTTAAAACCCAATGAAAAAGGTCGTATAATTGATGAATATCAAGGTGGAACATATTATGATTGGGTTGATGCAGCACCCCATATAATTCAAACACTTCCCGGAATAGGAGCAAGTGTAGTGCTTTCTCCTTACGGAACGGTTATAGGAATAGTAGGAACAGGTCTAATAGGATCAACTGGTTATTTAGGAGATGAGTTAATAGAATATACACAAGGGTGGTCAAATCAAAGTGCGGAATCTATTGCAAAAATGGCGGCCGAGCATGCTATGTGGTATGGAGCAGGCGAAGCAGCTTTTAGAGCGTTAAGACCTATTGCTCGTATGATTTCTGATCCACAATCTGGATTTTTTAATGTAAGACCAAATGCCCCTTATACAAGAGCGGGTGTATTAAAAGCTTATCCGGGACTGGAAAAAAATATACGAGCCATGTATGGCACTATGGCAGATGGCAGTCCTATGCCAGAAGTTGAAATACAAAAATTAATTAATAAAACAATAAAACATCTTCGTTTTAAAACACCATTGACAGGAGATACAACCATTCCCGGTGCTTCTGATCCATTTAATCCTAACACAAGAATTGGAGCGACGGTAGAAAATGAAAGAAGACAAATTATAAAAGATATTTTAGAAGGAGACGGAACATATTCCGGTGTTCCAAGTATTAATATAGCAACAGACAGAGCAATTATTGGTAGACTTCAAGGTATGTTTGATATGGTTTTTAAACAACCCCGCGATGCTGGTAATAGAAGATATTTAAATCACACTATGTTGCTTTTACAAGGTAAAGCAGCAGGATTATCTGATGATCAATTAAAAAATTATGTAGCAAAATTTGGTACAGAAGAAGAATTAAGTGCTCTTAATCATCTTAATAATATGATTATGAAACGTGTAACTGATTCTTCTCAAAGTTATGATGACGCAATGAAAATGATTTTAACAAATATTGAAAAAGAAACAGATGAAGCTATAAGCTTTATCCGTTCACAAACAGGACTTTTAGGTGATGATACAGCGGCAGCTTTATCTAATAGATTAAAAATGACTCAAACAGCCGTTGACGATTCAATTGAAAGTTTTGCTTCTACCTTAGATGATTCAGTACGTGAGCTTAACTTATTTAGTACGGAAGGAATAAAAAAACAAATTCAATATATTAAAAGCGCTTTACCTAAAGTAAAAGATACAGAGAAAACAGCAATTGAAAAAGGAACAGGTTTGTTTAAAGGACCTCGCCAAGTGACAGAAACAGTTGAGGGAGGATTTAATACAGATTTACCTTATGTAGCAGAAATAGCAAAATTAATTAGAGGGATAGAAAATATGCCTAATAGAGTTAATGCAAAACAAATGATTTATTTAGAAAAAGCATTTAGAGGATTTAAGGCTGAAGGTGCTAGACAAAGCGGTTATGGCATAACTAAAGAAGTTGATAATATTTTATCAGCAATTGATGAATCTTTTATTAATTCAAAAGGAGTCCTACAAAATCATGTGGGTAAACTTTCAGTGAGAGAAAAAAATACATTTAAAGAATCTTTTCATTTATTAGATGATATGAACAAATTGAGACTAGAGACTAGAGGAATGTTTGATGATGTAATGGTTGCTAAAATGATTCAAGACGCAAAGAGTGGGGCACAAGGATTTATTGAATCCGCCGATGTTGTTGATCATTTTGTTAAACAAGGAAGAGGGAAAGCACTTATGCGATTGCTACATGCATTGCCAAAAAGTGAAAGAGAAATCTTTAAAGCTTCCATTGCAAGACAAACGTTTGACGATGTTTTAGGAGCTTCTAAAAATAACATTACAGGAGGATATGAAGGAACAGGATTTTTAAATCAATGGAGTAAACTTGATGACGGAATTAAAAAAACTTTGTTTGGTGTTAATTCAAAAAAAATAGATACTTTAGCAAGAGAAATTGCAATGAAAAATGGTAAATTTACGCAAGAAGAAATATCAGCTTTATTACATGCAGAAGAATCTTCTCTTACTAAATTATTAAACCAAAAATTAAAAGCAATGAATGAAGCGGATTCAAAAATGAGTAAAACGTGGATCCAAAAATTATTAGGCGATGAAGTAGAACAAGAACAAGTTCTTGATTTTATATTTAGACCAAAAAGTTCTGGAAGAATAAATGAAGCAAAAGAACTTTTAGGTGAAAGCGGTTTTAACTTATTTAGAGAAGGAGCGATGCTTAAAATTTTACAAGGTGTTGGAAGTGACGCAGCGCAGCCGGGACTTGGGCCTATCTTTAATGGCCCCGCTTTTCGAAAAACATTAGACCTATATGGAAAAGAAACTCTTCATGCTACATTTGGAAAAGAATTAACAAAAGATTTATATAAATTTGCCGATCAAGTAACTATTCTTACCAGTAAAAATCAATCTGGTGGACTGGTTGCCGCTAATGTGGCATTAATGCCATTAAAAAAACCAGTAGGCGCAGCTAAAATTTTATTACCATTTAAAGTTATTTCTCATTTAATGAATAAACCAGGATTTGTTGAATATTTAACATTTGGAATGAAAAATTGGCAAACAAGAAAAGGAGCGGCGGCACTTGCTAGAGTTAATGCTATGGCGAGTGCACAAGGTGTTCAAGAAAAAATAATAAGATCAGAAGGGCAACAAAATGAAATAATGCCTGTTGATAGACCTTCTCTTACGGAAACTTTAAAAGAAGCACCTAGCAAAATAATAGAATCAGTTAAACCTACAGCGGAAGAAATTCCTGTTAGTAATTTAAATGTTAATCCAGCATCAAGGTTAGCGAGCGCATTTAATCCAACAGGTGGTATGGATCCAAACACAATGGCTAGAGGACAAGCATTATTTGGTGGACCAAACGAGATTACTTTCGCCTCTAAAGGCGGAATCATGAGCACGAACAAAGCATTCCAGAGGGTAGCATAATGCCGGGCGGAGATGCATTTGATAAATATATGTCGTCCACAAAAGGTGGAACGCAAACCGGCGGTAGTAGCGGCGGAGGCCAAGGCGGCGGAGGCCAAGGCGGCGGAGGCCAAGGCGGCGGAGGCCACCCGGGTGGCTGGTCAGACCCAAAAGATCAATGGATAGGACAGTCACAAGATACTGAAACTTATTATGGTGCTGGCGGACAAGGAACAACTAATGTAAATATCTCTGATCCAAGCGATTATGATACTTATGATCCTATTGCTGCTGAATTAGCTGAAGAAAAACGTTTAGAAGCAAAACGTTTAAAAGAAAAAGAAGAAGCAGATCTTCTAGCTAAAATAGAAGCAGATCGTATAGCAGAAAACAAAAAAAGAGGTTTATCAATAATTGGACATGGAGACGTAATAGAAGATTACATCGGTGATACAGCTTGGTTAGCAAAATATGATACAGGACAACATAAACTAAGAAGACAATTTGATCGTCTACTAGCAAAGTATGGACCGGGTTTTGCTAATACAACTCAAGGTAAACTATTAGCAAATTACTTAGCCGGTGTCCCTGTAGAAAGAGGCGGGGGCCTTGGAGCAAGAGATGAAAGTGCAATAGGACCAACAAATGTTGAAGATATCCCTATGTATGATCCTATTACTGGAAAATACAGAAGCCCTGAAGAAAGACAAGCCCTTGCAGATGCAGCTAAATATAGAGAAAAAATGTTAAGTGATTTTGCTGGAATGGGAATAGGAAGTCTTGAGGCTGCTGAAGCAGGTAGTAGTGGTTTTGATCTTAGTAAACTTGATATTGATAAATTACGATTAGGTTTATCACCAGAACAATATTTTCAATTTAGACAACAACTTATGGCGGCTGATCCAACTCCGGGAAACCAACTTTATAAAGATGCTTTTCCTTGGTCAAGCGGCTCGGGTATTGGTGCATTAATGGAAAAAGTTATGCCGGGAGCTAATATGTTCGGTAATATGATAGGAGGACTATTTCCAGAACAATCAGAATGGGCAGATTGGAAAGCTAATGAAAGAATTTTTGAAGACACATCTATGCCAGTATACGGCGGAGGCGGCGGCGGAATTACAACTATTCCAGCAAGGACACCGGATCCTACACCGGATCCTACACCGGATCCTACACCGGATCCTGATCCTATACCGGATCTTACCCCTATTCCTATAGGAGCTGGTATACCAACAGCATTTAACTATGCGCAGTGGCCAGATTACACACAGCAGGGAATAGCAAGCCCAAATTTTAATCCTTGGTATAATACATTGCAAAATTATTATGGAGTAGTGTAATGAACTTTAACTTTAAAGATAGTGTATGGATTATTGGTGTTATTCTTGCATTGGGCATGACATGGGGTATGACGTCACAACGTATCTCGGCTATGGAAAAAGACGTTGATAGATTAGAAGAAGCTTTAATTCTGTTTACGAAAATGGAATCACGAATCGCGGTCATTGAAACCGAAGTAAAAAATATCAATAAGAAACTTGATAAAATTAAAAGATAATGAATTCTGTAATCAGAAATTTAGCATTACTTATAATGCTGATAATGATAGCGATATGGTCTAAACCTATATTAGCGGCTGATACGAACACGGTAAGCTCGACGGTTGTAACGGATAAATCTGTACCTACCGCAAATGCACCAAGTGTTGTTATTAATAATTCTGATATATGTAAAACCGCAGCGTCGACCGCGGTCCAAACCCAAATACTCGGCGTAGCAACGGGAATCACAATCACTGATGAAAACTGTGAAAGAATAAAATTATCAAGATCTTTATACTCAATGGGCATGAAGGTCGCTGCAGTATCCACACTATGTGCTGATCCAAGAGTATTTGATGCCATGCATATGGCAGGAACATATTGCCCTTACATGGGTGCCATAGGAGAAGATGCACGAAAAGGATGGGAAGAAAATACTGACATGGTCCCTGAAGGATCATTAGTATTTAAGAAAATAGAAATCGAACAAAAAGAAAAAGAAACAACTGGATTAACGGATGGAGAAAAATTTGCGAAATTTATTTTATTTGGTATGGCTATGCACTCTGGTATTGTGGCCTTCTTCCCTTAAAGCAGAATGTCCTGTTACCTCAACAGGATTATGTACTCCAGGTGTTGAAGAAACAATTGTTATAGATGAAGTCGAAACAATTGAATATGAAGCTGATGGCTACACAGTCACAACAGAAACGACAACGACAACCACAACAGTAACAACAACAAATCCTGATTCAGGTGACATTTTAGATGGGGACAATGATTATGTTACATCAAAATATGAAGGGGATATGGATATTGATTGGGGTGGACAAGGACCAGCATCAATGCCGTCTGGTAATTCTTGTTACAATTTAGGTGCTGATAAATGTGCACAAATAACAGGTAGTGGTAATTCAACATCAACAATGGGTGTATCTGGAATGGGTACAACATTTATTCAAACAGTTGATATATCAGAACTTGATATAGAAAATGGTGGTAGAACTAATTACACAATAAAAGTTGATAAGAGAGATGCGCAAGATCGTATCTACATGCACGTAACGGGTCGTAATGGTAATACAAATATATTTCAAGGCACAGACATATTATCTGAATCTGGTGTTGCTAGTGGGTTTCAGGAATATACAGGTGGATGGGATTTTGCCGGCTCCATTACAAAAATAATTGTGGAGGTAGGAGGACGTGATATCAACCTCGCCATTGGACCGCTCTTTGATGATGTAACCGTAAATGTATTATACAACGTGGTTAATACAATAGTAACAGAACAAATACTTAGTGTAGAAATGTGGGTAGCATACGGTGGTAGTACAGAGACAGAAGTTATAGACATTGTAGAAAATATTTTTGAACATAATGATGTTGTAGATGCACCGGGTGATGACATGTACTTTGAACCAGAATTTGAAGAACCTGATATGGAAATGTCTTATGAAACTGTAGAAATGGAAATGGATTTTGAAATGGATTTTGAAATGGACTTCGAGATGGATTTTGAAATGGAAATGCCTGAAATGGAAATGGAAATGGCTAGCATGGAAATTGAAATGGAAATGGAAATGGAAATGGATTTTGACATGCCGGATATGGACATGCCTGAACCAGAGATGGAAATGGCTGAACTTGACATGGACATGCCTGAACCAGAGATGGAAATAGAAATGGAAATGCCTGAACCGGAGATGGAAATAGAACCAGAGACAGAAATAGAAGAGCCGTCAACCACGGAACCTGAACCAGAGATGGAGGAACCAGCTAATGAACCAGAACCAGAATCAACTGACGAGTCTACTGATGAGTCTGCTAATGAACCTGAAGAAGAGATGGCAGAAGAGCCAGAGGCTGAAGAAAGCGCACCAGAGGCTAGTGAGGATGAAAGCGAAGATGATGTGGAAGAGCCAAAAGAAAAAGAGGAGCCTAAAAAAGAGGAGCCTAAAAAAGAAGAAATGAAAAAACAAGAACAAAAAGAAAAGGCTGCAAAGAAAATTGTTAAAAAAATGGGAGATAAAGGTCGATATGATTCACAAAATCAAATGAAAACACTTATTGTAATGCAGGTTTTGGGTAACACCAAAACGTTCTTTGAGTCACAACAAGCATTGAATGATAGAGAAGGATTTTTTACAAATATAACTTTACCTGATGCAGTAATATCTGATAATAATATAGCTGGATATTTCCTGTTTGCAGGGAGCGATGGACTAATGAATGAAATGGTGGAGAGCCAATGGCAGAAGTAGAAGTAGGTGGTATTAAATTTAGAGGTGGCAAAATATTTGTCATCCTAGCAGCGTTATCGACAGCAGGTGGAGCGCTATGGGGCGGCTTTGAATTTTATAAAGACTATCTTAATATGAAAGAACAAATACAAAATTATGTAGCTCCAGATCTATCTGAATTTGACAAAAATATCGCATTAACAAAAGAAGAAATGTCTAGTAAGACAGAACTATTACAAACAGAAATTGAAATGCTTATGGGTGAAATGGAAATGATGATGCAAGAAATAAGATTAGTATCTGATGTGGCCAATGAACTTAAAAACGATTTACGTCAAGATGTTCGTAGAGTTGAATCAATTGTAAATGATGTAGAACAGCAAGTAAAAGAAGATTCTAGAGACAATGCAAAAGATCTTAAAAATACTATTGATACACTTGAAGAAGATATGAAAAAATTAGAGGAAAAAATAAAACTAGCTCAAAAAGAGCTAGAAGAAAAAATAGATAAAAGGATTAAAAGAGCATTAGAAAATCCTTTAGGAGGGTAATATGAAAATTTCAGACCAAACAGCGATCAGTATGCCTATGAGAAATCTTCTTAGCATACTCGCGGCCGTAGCGATTGGGGTGTGGAGTTATTTTGGTTTGGTGGGCCGCCTGACAAACATCGAGACACAAGGTAAGTTAATGATTGTTGATGTTGAAAAAAATACAGAGTTTAGAATCAAATGGCCTCGTGGAGAAATGGGGGCGCTCCCGGCAGACCAAAGCCAGGATATGTTAATAGAATTTATGGCTACACAAATTGAAGCCATGCAATCTGATATGGAGTCAATGATGAGTAACACCGTAAATATAAAACGAGCACAGCAAGATATCGAAAAAATGATTCAGGATATAGAGAAACTCAAAGACAAGGTTAGGGAGGCCAATGGAAATGGAAGTCATTAGTATAATCGTAATGTTTATGTTCGGCAACATGAATGACCAACAACATCAAATGACGCAGTATATTCCTATGCAATCGTTGTCTACGTGTATGAAAGAAGTACGCTTATTAAAAAAGAAAACAACAGACTATAGCAAAGATGCTTTTTGTGGACCAGCTATTGTAGAAATAAAAGATGGTGAAGTCATTAAATTATATAATGAAATACCAGAAGGTGCTTCAATGGTAAAAAAAGATATTAGTAAAGAAGCATTTGAGCGATGGACACTTCGAGCGAAAGAAAAATGGAACCAGTAACTATAGCTTATATAATTTTTGGTGCCCTTTGGGTAGCAGGCGCAATAACCTATTTGTAAATAATTGAAACTAAATGTTTCAAAGAATCAAAAGTCATTTTAAGAATGCGGATAATATTATCGACGCATCGGTCGATGTAGTTTTATTGTTATTAGAATTTTTAGCAACGCCAATACTAATTCCAATTAGAATAGCACGTTTTTATATAAAAGTAGCTATAAATAGATTTATAAAAAAATTTCTTAAAAAATGGTATCATAAAATCTACGGTTAAAGAATTTTTCTTCTTGTAATACCTTAATTTTAAAGGAAACAGGTCTAGGTAGAGGTAAAGTACCACAAAACCTGTTTCCTGCACTGAGAGCGTTAAAAACAGTGTTTAAATGGATTTAGCCCTTTTTAATGTCAATTGTGCGTGGTTTTTCCGATTCCGGAATCTCACGGTGATATTTAACACTTAAAATACCATCTTTTAGTTTTGCACCATCAACAATTATCTGTTTATGAAGTTGAAACTTTTTAGTAAAGCTTCGATCAGAAATTCCCTTATGCATTAAGTCTTCCTGTAGCTCTTTCTCTTTGCATCCATAAATACTAAGAGTGTTTTCTTTAACTTCAATTTTTAAATCGTTATCATTAAATCCTGCAACAGCAAATTCAATGACACCTTTGTCATCTTTTTCTTTTATGTTGTAGGGTGGATAAGTTGAAACTCTTCTGAAACTATCAAAAAAGTCATTGTGAAAACCAAGAAAATGGTTACGTATTATATCTAGCTCATTCATATTAACCTCCTTATTTAAGCAAGATTACATGGACCCCTAAGGCATCCATACATTATATATAAACTATATTAACCACTTTTTCAAGTCTTCTCCTAATATTTTTGTCGCTAAATTGATTTTTCCGCGTAAATTCTTAACAATATACTCATCAACCGTACCCTCGGATATCAAATCAATATAAGTAACCTTCTCTTTTTGACTAATACGGTGCGCTCTATCTTCGGACTGCAATCGTATTTCTAAATCGTAACTATTGCTATAATAGATAACAGTATGACTAGCAGTGAGAGTGAGACCATACCCTCCGGTTCTAGGATTGCCGACGAAAAATCGTAAATCGCTTTCTCTATCCTGGAAGCGATCAACAATATCTTGGCGGTCACGATCAAGAGTATCACCAAAGAAAGACGCCACACTGTTCGCTCCATATCGTTCTGAAAGTATGTTTGTAATTTCTTTAATGTCATGACGGTATATCGCCCAAATAATAACTTTTCCATCTATTTCCTCCAGTATGTCTAAAAGTTCTTTAATTCTATTGTTCTTTAATGTTTTAACTTCGCCATCATCTAATGCTAAATGACCGCATGTAATTTGGTGCAGGCGCACCAGTTGAGCCAGTGCGCTTGCGGCAGTTGTCTGCCTTCCTTCCAATTCTGTAATAGCATGTTTTTTCATTTCTGTATAGGCTTTGAGTTGTTCGGGTGATAAAGGCACTATTCGTTTCATATAAATCTTTTCTGGTAAATCCAAACAATTTTCTTTTAATACGCGGTATGAAAAATTTTCTAATTTCTGATTTAATTCATCTAATCGTCTATAACCTGTAACCAATTTGAAACTATGACTCCCTACATTACGATCAACCATTATAGAGTAACGATTTTTAAACGTATAATACGAAGAAAAATCTAAGTAATCCGGATCAAGGAAAAAACACTGCGTATACAAATCGAGTGGACTTTTTGTTACAGGGGAACCTGTCAGTATTCTTCTATACTTTGCTAATGTTCGTAATTTTAAAACAGTTTTAGTTCTTGATGCTGTTGGTGATTTTATGGTTGTAGATTCATCAATTGCCATCAATGTGGAATGTGATAAAAGAAATTTTTCAGCTATTTTCAGTCCTTTTTTGGTACTAAATGCTTCTATGTTCATTAAAAAAATAACTAAATCTTCATCATGAATAAATAATTTTCTATTCTCTGCTGCTTGCTTTTTTGTTGTAGCTGGCGACCACGTAATAATTTGATACTTAATATGCTCTGGCATATGAATGGGAATTTCTTGTCGCTCCCAATTACGATACACGCCTTTTGGTGCTACAATTAAGGCTGAATTAATTTTACCTTTATCATAGAGCATAGCAATATTATCGATAAGTACCTTGGATTTTCCTGTACCCATCTCCATAAAAAGAGCAAAATTCTCTTTATTATGGCATGCACCTAATGCTTGTAATTGATGCTCATACGGCTCTGTTTTAAATTTATAGTCCATTCTTTATTTCTTATTTGTTAAATAATACTTGCCAAAGGCTTTGTCAATAGCTATATACAGAAAACCTAAGGAGAAAGAATGACGGTATATATAGTACAAGAAGTAAAAAATAGGAACGTACTAAGTGCAGAAAAATACGGCGAATTAGAATTATTATTACCAGAAGGTTCTCAAATTGTATTGAGTTCTGGTCCAACAGTAAAACGATTAACACACAAACTGAGAAATTTTAATGATGATGATTACTTATTATTAATAGGTGATCCATCGGCTATTGGTATTGCCTGCGCCATAGCTGCGACAAATAATCGCGGGCGATTTAAATGCTTGAAATGGGATAAAAGAGAATATAAATATTATCCTGTAGAAGTTAACTTATACGAGAGAGGAGAAATTGATGAATAACTTACTTGATGAAATGGAGAGTGATGTTAAAACACCAAATATTGGTGATAACTCTTTAAAAGAAATGGCGGATCTCTGTGCTGAACAAGCAGCATTAGAAGATGAAATGAGACAATTAGAAGAGCAACTAAAAGCAAAAGCAAAGGCTGCTCGTAAATTATCACAAGAAATTATTCCGGCAAAAATGTCGGAATTAGGATTAGAAAGTTTAACACTAAAAGATGGTTCATCCGTAAAAGTGAAACAATTAGTGCAAGCTTCTATTCCAGTAAAATATCGCGAAGAAGCATTTGAGTGGCTTCGTGATAATGGGCATGGCGATTTGATTAAAAATCAAGTATCCGCCACGTTCGGGAAAGGGGAAGATGATTCCGCTTCAAATTTTATTGACAAGATAGAGGAGTTAGGTTATCAACCCAATCAGAAGGTATGGGTAGAACCCATGACTTTGAAAGCGTTTGTTCGTGAGCAAATTGCTAGAGGTAGTGAGTTACCCATGGACAAATTCGGAGTCTTTGTTGGCGCCGAAACAAAAATTAGTAAAACGTAAAAAGGAGGCCGTATGGCAGATGCAAATGTTGCAAAGAAAGAAACTAAATTACCAGCATTAAACTTAGCTGTGATGGAAGAGGACGCGAATAGCGGACTACAAAATATATCACAAGACGATTTAGCAACACCTCGTCTAAAGGTATTAATGCAATTATCACCGGAACTTGAAGATCTGGAAAATGCCAAAGCTGGCATGATTTATAATACAGTTACAAATGAATTGTATGACGGATCAGCGGGTATTAAAGTTCTACCATGTGCGTATCAACGTCAATACGTTGAGTGGGCTGATAGGGGACAAGGATCGGGTGCACCGATCAATGTTTATGATTCCACAAGCGACATCTTGACTAAAACTACACGTGATGAAAACAATAAAGATCGTTTAGAAAACGGAAACTATATTGAAACATGTGGAAACCACTTCATTCTTCTTGTTGAAGATAATGGTAATGCAACTCCGGCTGTTATTACTATGAAAGCAACACAATTGAAGAAAAGTAGAAAGTGGAATTCAATGATGTTGAATCTCAAATTAAATGGGAAGAATGGTTTATTTACTCCTCCATCTTACTCTCATTACTATCGTTTAAAAACGATGAAAGAAGGTAATGACAAGGGTAACTGGTATGGTTGGGAGATTAGTAGAGAGTCTCAATTAGAGGACGCTAATCTTTATGCTGTTGCAAAAGGTTTTGCCGATAGTGTGACCAAAGGGGAGCGTAAAGTGAAGTATGAAGAAGATAATTCTTCTACGGACAAAACTCCATTTTAACTAATACGGGGCGGAATTATCCGCCCCTTTTTAATTATGAGATCTAATGGAACAGAGAGTAGAGAAATTTAAAAAAATTTTTTATGGATTAGACCGAGCATATGGTCGGTATAAAAGTGATGGCGAAAAAATAAATGGAAAAGCGTCAGGAAAAGCTTTTATTCTTAAAGAAGATGTTGTTGACCAATTATGGATTGATCATTTAGAAGGTAAAGATCCAAGTCTTGGAATTATTCCTATACGGGATGATTCAACATGTACATGGGGTTGTATAGATATTGATACATATCCCCTAGATCATAAAATTATTATTAAAAAGATACGAGAGTTAGAATTACCTTTAGTTATGTGCCGCTCCAAAAGTGGAGGTGCACATGTATTTTTATTTTTACAAACACCTGTAAAAGCAAAACTTGTAAGAGAAAAATTAATGGAATGGGCAGGAGAATTAGGTTATGCAAATTGTGAAATATTTCCAAAACAAATTGAAATTAAAGCGGATAGAGGAGACACTGGAAACTTTCTTAATTTACCCTATCACGGTGGTGATGATACTACTCGTTATGGCTTTAGTGATGATGGTAGTGGGGCTACTTTGGATGATTTCTTTTCTTTATATGATACTTATTGTACGTCCGAAGTAGATTTAAAAAAGATTAAAGTTAAACGAAAAGAGATACCAGAATTAAATGATGGACCTCCTTGTTTAGCAACATTAATGGCACAAGGAATACCACAAGGCGGAAGAGATAATACATTATATCAATATGCAGTGTATGCAAAAAAGAAATGGCCAGATGAATGGCAAACAAAAATAGATCAATTTAATCATAAATATATGGATCCTCCATTGGATTCTAGACAAGTTCAAAAGACAATCAACCAGCATGAAAAGAAAGATTATCAATATAAATGTAAAGATCAGCCAATGTGTGCAGTATGTTCATCATTACAATGTCGTAGTAGACAATATGGAATTGGTGAAGCGTTTGAACATCCAATTGCTGATTTAACAAAATTTGAAAGTGACGATTCACAGTGGTTTATTAATATTGATGGACGACGAATAAAATTATCAACTGACGAATTATACGATCAGCATAAATTTAGAAGAGCATGCATGAATGATATAAATATTTTACCGAACATGATGCGACCAAATGATTGGACACAACGACTACAGGCATTATTAACGACTGTAGAAGTTATACAAATGCCACATGAGATTAGAAAAGAAGGACGCTTTGAAGCTTTACTACAAAAATTTTTAGAAGATCAAGGTGAAGCAATGGATGCGAGTGAGTTAGATATTGGTAAAGCATTATTTAAAGATAAAGAATATGAAGAAAAAATAAAGAATGATTCTGGCGAAGTTACTGAAACTAAAAAAATTAAAAAAAGAACAGCATTTTTTAGAATGGATGAATTACAAAAATTTTTAGATAAAAAAAGATTTAAAGATTTGAATCCAACAGAAATGAATGCACACATAAGAGATACTTTAGGTGGTGGAGATACACGAATGAAAATATCAGGTAAGACAACTTATCTGTGGTATGTGCCTTGGCAGAAACAAGAAGAGAAATCTTTAGATATACCGAACATGGAAGAGGAGACACCTTTTTAATGCGTAATATTATTTTTGGACCTCCTGGCACTGGTAAGACAACGCATTTACTTCGCATTGTAGAAAAAGAATTAAAAGAAAATAAAGTTGCACCTAATAAAATTGGTTACTTTGCTTTTACAAAAAAAGCCGCAACAGAAGCATTATCACGTGCGGTAACAAATTTTAATTATAATACAAAAGATTTTGTCTATTTTAGAACACTACACAGTTTAGCGTACCGTGAATTACAATTAAAAGAAGAAGATGTCATGAGTGATGATGATTATAAAACGTTATCCAATAAACTTCAAATTAAATTAAGTAATCCCAATAATAAAATTGAAAGTTATGGTGCTGGATTGCCTGATGATATTTTTACACGCATTATTGATCTTGGAAAAATAAATGGTTACACAACAAAAAAACAATTTGAAGAACCAACAACAGGTCATTTGGATGGTGGTTGGAAGAAATTAGATTATATCGACAGAGCATTACACGAATATAAATTTGGTGGATTATTTCCGCGTAATAAATTTGATTATACCGATATGTTAATTGAATTTAATAAAAGAAATTTATCCCCGCAATTTGATGTAGTCATTATTGACGAAGCACAGGATCTTAGTTGGTTACAATGGAAAATGGTAGAACGCATTGCTGCTAATTCAAAACGTGTTTATATTGCTGGTGACGATGATCAGGCTATTTTTACATGGGCGGGAGCAAGGCCAGATTTTCTAATGAATATGGATGGAACTAGAACCGTTCTAAATAAATCGTATCGTCTACCAAAATTAATTCACAGTAAAGCAAATCAATTAATTAATCGTATACGACATCGCGTAGATAAAGAATGGTCAGCGCGCAGTGAAGATGGTCAATTAAATTATTCACCAGGTGAGCAGTTAAATAAATTAAAAACAGGTGAGTGGTTAGTTCTTGCAAGAAATAATTATAGATTAGATAAACTTGAAGAGGAATTAAAACTAGATGGACATTTTTATATGCGTAACGGAAAAACTTCCATAAGCCAACGTATCTTTAATGCAATTATGGCATGGGAAGGTTTGCGTAAAGGAAAAGAATTATCTTTAAAAGAAGTAAAATCATTTTATTACTATTTAAAGATTGGTGAGAATGTAGAGCGTAATCACAAAACCATGCAACGTGCAGATACAGATAGGATGTATGATTACAATACATTGACCACGGAACATGGATTAAAAGTTTCAAAAGAAAAACCGTGGTTTGAGGCTTTAACAGATATACCACGGGAAAAATCTTCTTATGTTCGTGCTACTTTACGACGTAAAGAAAAAATTACTAAGGAACCACGTATTAAATTATCGACAATACATGGATCTAAAGGTGGTGAAGCAGACAATGTTATGTTATTAACAGACTTGTCTCGTAAAACAGACGAAGAATATTGGAAGAATAAAGATTCAGAGCGACGTGTATTCTATGTGGGAATGACACGTGCACGTAACACTTTAACGATTGTTCGATCGCAATCGAATAGAGAATTTTCAGAGGCTTTTTAATGAATAAACCAGTGAAAATAATATTAACAGAAGAAGAAAAGAAATTATTAAAAGAACTTAGAGATTCTATAACTCTCGATACCATTGCAGAATGGGGAAGAAATGAAATGCGATCACACGTTGAAGATGATTATGCAGCTCACCCTGATGCTAAAGGATATGAGGATAAGAAATGAAGAGTAAAGAATATTTGGAAAAAACAATTAAGATTATTAGTGGTGATCGCCACAAGGATTACGGCGATAAAACAATTAATCACCAAAATATTGCCGATCTTTGGAGTGCTTTTCTTGGTCATCAAGTAACAGCACATGACGTTGCTATCTGTATGCTTCTTGTAAAAGTAGCACGATTAAAACACAATCACACAAAAGATTGTTATATTGATATGGCAGGATACGCTGCCATTGCTGGAGAAATAGAGGATAATATAAAAAAATAATGTTTAAACATAATAAAACATATTTAAAAAATTATGGATGGCCAGAAGAACGCTTACTTTCTCCTTCACGTATTCTTGATCGAACAAGTGATAAATCTTTTTTAGAAAAATGGCGAAAGAAAGTTGGGGAAGAAGAAGCAGATCGTATTGTCTCTCATTCAATTGCTGTTGGTAAAAGTATGCATCAATATTTAGAAGGAAAAATAAAAAATGAAAAAGGTGATATATTATATAACTTTAATCCCAATAAAAAAATGGCAACAAAGCTTGCCAAACTTATTATTAAAAAAGGATTGAAAGATAAACTGCAAGAAGTATGGGGCGTAGAAGCCCGTGTGCATTTTGGTGATTACTACAGAGGTATTGCTGATTTAATAGGTATTTATGAAGATGAACCTTGTATTATTGATTTTAAACAAAAGAGAAAACCACAACTGGAATATTATGATTCTATTAAAAATTATTTTACGCAAGCGGTTGCTTACGGTGTAGCACATAACCGCATGTGCAAAACAAAAATTAGAAAAGGTATTATTCTTGTAGCAACGCATGATTATAAATTTCAAAAGTTTGTCGTCGAAGGAGATGCTTGGCGGAAGCATTGCCGAGACTTTTTTACCCGCCTCAGAACTTGTATGAAGGAGGACCAATGAGTCAAATACCATTATTTCAACCAGACAGTGAATGGATACCACCAGAAAAAATACCTAATCTAAGTGATGCAACAGAAATTGCTATTGATTTAGAAACATATGATCCTGATTTAAAAACATTAGG
>VTLG01012367.1_pt1 | contig 21768 bp, 36 predicted proteins | sample 4694571 | NCBI WGS metagenome assembly VTLG01 (sample SAMN12604809, study PRJNA352737) | marine metagenome | biome: ENVO:00000447; feature: ENVO:00000209|ENVO:00000569|ENVO:01000036; material: ENVO:00002151; isolation source: viral sequences binned using virsorter ... | reverse complement strand
ATAAAAGCCAAAAAGAATATGATGAGGTTGCTGGATTTTCGCTTTGGGGCGGTATGTGGGGCAACTCTGGCAGAATACAGCCTATGCCCCATAAAGATGCCTCTGAGAGGACTGTAGATGTACAAGCTAACCAGCCTGAGTTACCAGATGATCTTCCTTTCTAACTATGAAATTAATTTCTTTTCCTGTTGATCCTTACATAGGTCAAATCTTTTATGAACCAGAAACAGAAAAACTTTTTGAATTTTGTGAAATTTTAAGGACAAACCATGAAACCAAAGAAGTAATTGAAACTGCTAACTGGATTGATATTACAGAAAAAGATTTAGTCCCATAAATAGAGGCATGATCCGCTAAACCTCCGTTAGTTAAGTATTCTGCTCTTTTGCAATCTTGGAAAACAATAACTCTAAGTTTTCGCTGAACATTTTTGCAGAAAGTTATGAGTTCTCATTGAAGAGTGAATAGTGAGTTAAAAGACCATAGAGTCATGTAAGCTATTCATTAAGATTATAGGGTCAGTAAGTCCTCTACTTCTTTCCAAATATAACAAACTTGAAGCGGCTCCAAAAAGTCGCTTTTTTCTTTTTTAGTTCTTTTTCTAGCTTAAATGTATAAGCGGCTTGCTGAGATATAACTTCAAGAGAAGTGCTTATAAAGTGTGCTTGCTTTGCGTTTGTCTGTAATAGCTTGATTGCATAAGGTTTAAGCAACTCAATGTCCTCTAGTTTCTCAATAAACTGTATAGACTTTTGCACCTCAAACTCACCCTCAAGGCTGTAGCTGCTAGTCAGTGCATCAATTATATTTTTCATAAACTAGGCCATAGCTTTGTTTCTATCATTTCAACAATTTTGTCATCAATCGTGTTGTCTGTTGTTTTGACCAAAGCTTTTAAAAGGTCAAGAATTAATTTTTTGACTGCATTTGTTTTGCAGAAAGTCAAAAGGATTGGCTTAAGAATACGGATCATTGAATTGTTTGTTTTTCCAAACATAGCTAAAATGCCAGTATTAAACAATAATCTTAATTTTCATGGAAGAAGAAGAAAAGGAAAGTCCAGATTATATTGGTCATTTTGTCCGATTTATTATTCTTGGGTGGAGTTTATCCGTCATGACTCTTGGATACATGGAAAAGATAAGGCTTGATACTTTTGCGGCTGGCCTTGTAGGGAACATAGCAAGCAGCTATGGCATATCTGTCAAAGGTAAGAATGGCAACCAAAAAAAACCAGTTATAGTGGATAATAAGAATACTAAAGTTGGTATCAAATGAAAAAACTACTACTGCCTTTAATTATCTTTCTTTCTCCGTCTTATGCTTATGCAGATGTTACTTCCAGCTTGACTACATCTGTATCAATCCAAGTAAACGCTGCTGGTACACAAGTTGAGAGACTTGGTGGATCTTATAGTGCATCTGGTACTAATGTTGGAACCACAAATACTGGAGATCAGTTAGGTGGGTTTAGTGTTAACTCAACAACTAACGCTGTTACTTTTGATGCAGGGCAATATTCTATAAATACAGATGCAACAAACTGGTCTATAACTGAATCACTATTACAGCCAGACGAAATGCAATCAGGTGATTTAGCTGTAGGTGAGGTTAATAATTTTGGTAGTGTTATATCAACTGAAGCTGGATCAGGAACAGGATTTGATGTCACTATTGGTTCAGATCACACAATTACAGATTTAGATGCGGGTGGTGCTGGTTCTGTTACAACAGGTCAGTTTGTAACTTCAGTAACAACAAGATGATGAATGAAAAAGCTTTTACTGCTACTGTTTTTTTATGTCATACCAGTTAATTCACAACCAATTACGCCCGCCTTTAATGTTGGGACTGTTTCGAGTACCACCAATTCTACTACCTCAATTTCGGAGCAAGTCACCTCTTTTGATTTTTCCACAGGATATGAATACACAGTTACAGGTGTTGGGGTTTCTATGGATGGTGACAGTATTACTCCACCTCCCACAAGTATTAATGAAACTATAAACGGAACTGTTTATACATGGACAGGATTAGATCTTTCATCAAAACCAAATTGGGAAGTTACAGGAAACGCCTTTCAATTTACGGAAACTTACAAAGGGGCAGGGCTTCAAAATATGACGATAATCAACAGGCAAATAGAAAGCGAATCAGTAGTTGTATCTACCTCTGTCTTTTCCCAATAGTTCTAACACCTCTGGAAGCCTTTGCAAACGCTGTAAGCCAATCAAACAACGGAAGCGTCACGAATATGGCTATTCAAAGTTTGACAGGCAATATGACCACTAACCAATTTGGAAATAATATTGTTTGTCAAGGTGCAACCCTTACATTTTCCCCTTTTATTACTTTTGGTGCTAACTACAGAAAACCTTTTGACCATTATTATGAAACACCTTATTATGACCCGACAGATGCTAACGATGATGGTGTGCCAGACAATGCTGGGGATATTTTATTTTATCAAGAGAATTATTCTGGAACAAACAAAGATAGTTTTGCAGTAAATACAGGGTTTAGTTTAAATTTCACTATCCCACTTGACAGGTCATTGCAATCTACTTGCGAGACAGCAGCTACAACGCAAGTACAGTTACAGCAACAGATATTAGAAAATAAAAGATTAGACTGGCAGATCGCTCGTATTCGGGAATGTGGTACGTTGCTTGCCAACGGAATCCGAGTGCATAAAGACAGTCCGTGGTACAATTTATGCGCTGATATTTATTTAGAGCCAAAGCCTAATCAAGTTGTGCCACATACTCACGAAATTAATCCTGATTAGTTTCTTTTATAAATTTCTTTCCTAATTTTTTTATAGCTGTCTTTGCTAATCCTTGAATTATCGGAACAAGAACCGCAGAGCCACCAGCGACCAAACCAATAACAACAGTATTAATAATAAGACTAACTGGTGGGATGTACTGTTCTTGGAAAGGAACTGGCTCATAAATGGCTTGGCAGACCCCTTCGCTATTTCTTTCAAAAGATACAATCCTCTCTAGCTTCTTATCATTAGCATAGTCCCCAATTCTTCTGCTGGAATTAGGATCAGGACAATCTGTAAAGAAAACAATATCTTCTTTTTTGTTTGGTGGGATCTCTGGATTTTCTCTAGGTGGGGGTGGGGGTGTATTAGATGTAGGTTGTGATTCCTCTTGTTTATAATCTAATCTTCTTGGGTCATAGTTTATCGGGACATAAGATGGAATTGTATGCCCTGCTGGACAGCTATAATAAGCCCCATTTGGGTCATCAGATATAATCTGTGTATTTTTAACAGAAGCGTCCCTGTGAGTCTTTGTACAGCCAGCCATGTCAATTTTAGGCAGAGCTATATTTAAACTTTCGTTAGTCGTAGGTATATAAGTTTGTATTTTTATTGTCTGTATCTCAGGAATTGAGATCTGTGGTATTTCCAATTATTTTTGTTTTGTGGGTAATGGGATTGATTCTCCTGTCACATCTGGAATCGCATTATCTAAAACTTTTGGTAATGATTGTTGAATATTTAGCATAAGTTCATTCATAATTTTATTTTTTAGTTGTGGACTTGTCACATATTTATAAGCAAAGTATCCACCACCAAGCATTGACACAGAAAGTAAAAGAGACAACAATGAAGCTATCTGACAAATTTTTTGGAACATGATTAGAGAAGCATTTTTAAAAGCTTTAGTGCCTGTTACAATTATAACTTTTGCTGGAATCTGTGCATTAGCACCACTTTATGTAACAATGTCTGTTCTTACAAGACAAATGAATGAAAAAATTAATTAGTCAGCTGGATCGGGTGTATTTCCTTCGGCCAACCATTCTTTATATCTTTGATACATCACATTATCATCTACAAAAGGAATACACCAACCATCACTTCTAATGACTGAAATTTCTTTTCCAATCTTCGGATCAATAGCAACTTTTTTGTAAGTAAAACTCATAATTCTGCACTCCCTTCTAAATAAGTATTTGTTGTTCCATTAGTGGTTAAAGAAATAGAATTACCACTACTATAACTTCCACCAGTAAATTGAATTCTACCTCTATCTGGCTCTACAGTACTAGCTAAAACACTTGAAACTGTATTTGCAGAAGTCGCAGAAGTTTCATCATCAGCATTTAAATTACTTGCTGCACATGATGGCACTGCTCTCATAGTTTGTGGAAAAATAACGCAGACTCTAGCAGTAGAAGGTGTTTCTTTTCCTGAGCCTAACATAACTCCACCTCCATTACAAACACCTTGATATGGAATCCTAAAAAAGTATCTTTGACACTTTCTCAAATCATCCGCAAAGCTCAAAAAATCAAATGAGGTGGCATGATCTGAAACCTCAAGCTGAACTCCTGTAATTTCAAAGGTTGCATCATTTGTTGTGTACCATGTTGAAGTCATATCTGGGACTCTGATTGAACTGTTATATGCACCCCAAGCATTAAGACTTACACTTCCTGTTGTGTCTGTTCCTCTGAAAGGTATTATTTCTATATGCAAACCACTTCCATTATCATTATCTATTTGAAGATTTGAATTGCCTGATATGGTCTTTGTTATTTTTGTCCAAGTATCAGCAGTTAGTGAACCAGTTTCAAAAGGATAATTATATTTTGTTCCATCTTGTGTTTGTAATCTACCGTAAAAATTCTGAGCTACACTTGATTTAACCCAAAAGGAAAAAGTAATAAAACTAGAAGAAGATAAATAGTTCCAACCAGAATTAGCAAGATCTTGTGCTTCTATAGCGGATATAATTACTACTCTGTCTGAAGACCCTGCACCACTTGTCTGATTGCCATTTGTAAGTCTATATGCTTTTCTAAAGCCTGAAGTGTATGGAGTAGTTCCTGACGAGACATCTACTTGAGATTGTGTAGCTTGTTCATCAGTTCCATTATCATTTTTACTAAATCTATCTACAGTTTGATAACCATTATCTGTAGATGAGGTTTGTCGTTGTGCTATTTTCATAGCCCCATTGACTACGAGGTTTTTACCCTGCCTATTCGTTAAGTTTGCAGTTGCCGTTCCGTCAGAATTGTTGACAGTAATAGCAGCTGTTGATGCTCCTACCCCTTTTATCGAATTTACCTTGATCTCTGACATAATTAACTAGGTTTTGGGTTAGCGTCTTTTACAGCTTTGATTGCATTATAAAAGCCAGCTAACTTAACTTTCAAGTCTGCGTCAGCATCTATAGCATGAAAGAGTAAGTCTAATTGCTCGCCGATTGCAGGGTAGCTCTCTTTTCTTTCAATTTTATAGCCATTAGCAGTTTTTTCTTTAGCTGCTACTGCCTCTTCAGCATCTCTTGCAGCTTCTTGCTCTGCTGTAAATGCAACTTTTTCTCCATTTATAAGTGTATATCTTGTCATTAACGTGTTAACCCATATAGTACATAAGAGTAAGCTAAAATATTACCCGAATGAAAATAGATTCTAAAACCATCTGTTACCTCTGAATTAACATACCTAAAATAGCTAGAGCCTCCTCTATGGACAGCAGCAGTGCTATATCTATTATAATGACAAAAGCCGAAGTTATTGAAATGAGTAGGGTCACCAGAAACACGAGGTACAAATGTTAGCTCCCCTCTTGAGCCTTCAATGTCATTATTACCACAAGAATCAATAAGTTTTGCATAATCTGTTTGAGCTGCTGTATCATAAGTGCCTCCCTCTTGTTTAACATCAAGTATCGCAAAGTTATAAGTACTTGCAGAACTTTTTAATGTACTACCATCAAATAATCTTAAAAATACCTGACCACCATCAACCTCTGGTTTGAGTGAAAATACAAATTTGAATGATTTATAAGTTGTAACATCTAGGCTTTGAAAATCTAAAGTTGCAACTGTACTTGTTGCAGTTGCGGATTGTAGTTTTACAAAATCACCACTTGGAACAGATACAGCAGCAAACTCAAGCTCTGCATTTGTTGAGCTATGGTTTGCACTTGCTACTTGTAAAACCTGACCAGCCGATCCAGTAGTAGATGGTAATTTTAAAGTAATATCTGAGCTAGGATTAGCTGCTGGACTATTTAAAATAGTTCCGTTTCCTGATGTATGTTTTAATTTAATACTTGCCATATTTAACTAGGTTTTGGGTTGTCGGTTTTTACCTTTTCACAGGCTGCGTAGTATGCTGTCAGTTTACTGGAATCTCCCTTACTATTCCAGTACATAGCGTCTGCAAAGTCTCCCAAAGATGGATATAAAGGTTGTCTTACAGATTGATAAGCTATCGCAGCAGCTTCAGCGTTTAATGTAGTTCGTGCAGCATCTATCTTACTTTGTTCAAGAGTTACAGGTTTTCCGTCTTTATCAAAAGCACCATGACTATCATCAATTTTAAAAACTGTACCAATATATGCTTTGTAAATAGCTTCGTGGTCTAAGGTCATGTTGGGTCTACCTCCATAACAATCATAGTTGATGTTCCTCTATAACCAGTACCAAATTGATTTAAATACACTACATTTGTTCCACTAGCTACATAGAAAGGGCTATATGTTCTAGCTGTTGTATTTCCAGCCGTTTCATATACTTGTATAGGTGTAGATTGCATATAACCATTAATGTAAGCAAACATAATAGCATTAGCGTGAGTTGCATCAGTAAATACTGACGGTACATACACATTTGATGTAGTTCCAGAAAAATCACTTGCAGTATTTTTCTTTATCATTGCCGCACAACCATAATTTCCATAACTATTAGCAATAAGTTGTGCTTGTATTACGATTAAATTAGAGGCAGATGTAGGTGTAATTGTTACTCTTAGATCCCCACTAATCTCAACCATACCCGATCCTGAAGCAGAAGTTGTATCATTTTTTTGAGCAACTTTATATTGAACAATTTTCCCACCAACACCAGTTGCTAAATCAGCAGCAGTAATTGAACCATTTACAATATTTGCTGAATCTATCTGTAATCCAGTAATTGTATCGTTTGAACCGTTTAGTACTAAAGCCATTATGGAATCGTTACAACTGAAGGACTATTTATTGTTAGTGTAGCATTAATTGTTAGAGGGCCAGCAACTAAAGCGTTATGATTTGAACTTATTGTGTAATCCTGATCCATAGCATTTTCTGATTCAAAAAATATTTGCTCACCGCCTCCACCAGTACCACCACCGCCTCCACCAGCATCTGCATATTCAAGCTGTCCGACTGCTGTTGCACCAGAGCCAGTAATACTTTTTACTTTTAAAATCTTATCAGCAGCAATTTGGTTATCTGGCAAAATCAATGTATATGATTGACCAGCACTATGGGCTGGAGACTTAATTTTTACACCATGACTATTTTGGTTGCAATTAAGCTGTAAAGTACCATCATTAGTCGCACCTTTTATTTCAAATAATCCTGTGCCATTTGGATTTACTTTTATATTTCCGTTTGTCGTAGAGGTATTTATTTCATTTGCTTGTACATCTAAATTACCACCTAACTGCGGTGATGTGTCATCAACTACGTTTGATATTCCACTAGCACCACTTAATGAACCCCAAGCACCATTATTGTACCCTTCAAAGGTATTTGTTTGACTATTATGGCGTATCATACCCACTGCTGGGCTGCCGTCTCTTTGAGCCGTTGTTCCAGAGGGTAAAGTTATTGAGGAAGTAACATTAAAAGTTGCTCTTGCTGTAAATGTATTTTCTGAAGATAAAGAAGCATGACCAAAGTTTGTAAGACTTACATCACCCAAAGTAACAAAGGCATTATTGGCAGCGTTTCTAATTTTTAAAGTATTACCATCAATGTGTTGAACATAAGCTGCAACACCTATTGATGGATCACCAGAACCTTGATTATTAGTGCTTAGTGCAGCAATTATTTGATTTAACTTTGTTCTTACAACAAGACCAGTACCATTATCAACGGTAAAGCCAGATCCACCAGTGTTGTCGACTCTTGCCATTTAAAAAAGAGTAATTGTTTTTAGTATATCCGTTTTATCCACCTTTACCAAACCCAACAGCAGTAAAATTAAAATTTCTATTTACTGAAGCTCCAGAACTATTTTTGAATTGGACTTTGAATGATGAAGCGGTGATGTCAGACAGAGTGAAGAAATCCCCTGCCTGTAGATCACTAGCCGTAATTCCTATTGATGGAAGCTGTGTGTTTGCACCTAAAAGACTACTTGTGCCGACAAAAAATGGAGAATCAAAAGTAACAGTGGTCAAGCCACTAGATGTCTGACTTCCTGACTCTGTTCTTCTTTGTAAGCTTGCTGTATATCCTAATTCTGTGACTTGTATTGTTTGGGCTGAATCATTTGAAGTCAAAGTAGCTCTAAATTTAAATCCTCTACCTTTATAAAGTCCATTTGCAAAAGTTTGAAAACCAGCATAAGTAGCAGAGCCAGAACTGGGGTCATCTTGAGTAACATTCACCTCTAAAATAGCATTGACATCTACACTATCCGTACCATCAAAGTCCTGTAAACTATCAATCAAACCTCTATTATCAAGTAAGTCATTTGGAAAGATAGCTTGTGATTTCATGTGCCTTTTAAGGTCTAAGGCAAATACAGCACCTAAATCTAAGAAACTGCCGCCAGCAGTACCACCAAAACTATAACTACCAGATGGGGCAACACCACCAATAAAATCAATACTGGCTTCAGCATCAAAATCTGTTAAATCATCAACTAAACCTGTTCCACTTAAAGTCAATGAATTTGAAGCACTGTCAAAAGCTGTGTTAACCTTTGCTCCTTGAAATTTTGGATTATCGTTATCTTCTCTTCTTGTTTGTGCAATTAAAGCTGGCAATGGATCAGGTGGATCAATAATTACAGATGTCTCACCAGTGCTAAAACGGCCTCCATCATCTTGCGCCCTAAGAATTACCTCACCAGCCAAAATTGGTATTTCAGCAGAGCTAGTATTACCAGAAACTGCGGTTACAAGGTCAGTTGCATTTGAAAAAGTGCCATTTCCTGTGGTATCTGGTGTGTGCCGTATAAAAATTTTTCCCCCTGCAAGCACATCTGCCTCTGTTGGTGGTGTCCATCTAAGCCTCGCAAGCTTATCTGTTAATGGTTCATAGGTAAGACCTGTGATGTTTGCTGGTGGGGCAGTTTTACCAACAGCTTCAAATATTTTTACTGCTGGAGTTCTTGATGGTTGATTTAAAGCATTAAAACTAAACACCCTAAATTCATAAGTGCCAACATCAGTGTTAAATATTTCAACATTACTTGATGGACTTTCTATAGTTTTAAAATCACCATTGTTAGCTCTGTACTGGACTTGGTATTTTGATACACCACCTTGCGGAATCCAATCAAGTATTATTTTTGGAACAGCAGTACCATTAATAATTACAATTTTTTCAGATGCATCTAAACCCTCTGGTGGGTCTTTTACTTCAGTCAGTGTTGTAATATTTCTTGTAGGTAAAGCTGTGCCATCTTCAACAAAAGCATATTTACCAGAATTGTGAGACAAAGCTGTTATTGCAAACGTCTTATCTTCATTTTCTTTAACGCTGACAACTCTCCAAGTTGTTGTCTGTAGACCTGATGTTTCTAAAATAAAAGGTGCGTGTTGATTTGGTGCAGCACTAAAAGCTGAAGATACAGTTATTGTTGTGCCAGAAATCGCACTAATTGTTTTTTGCTCAAGTGAACCATCAGGTAAGATTACAGAAATCGTAGGACTTGACCCAAGGCTAGGTATATCTGTATTAGCTGAATCATCTAAAACTACTGTTGTTGTATTGGTGACGCTTTTTAAAAGGCCCCCTCGCCTTACACCAGCTTTTAGTCTGTCAGATATTTCTATGACATCACCGCAACGTACAAGTGCGCCAGCAGCCGCAGTTGTCGCAAATGAACAAGTCTCACCAGAATTTTGCTCATTATACAAAAACCAACGGCCTAATCTTCTTGCCTGATTTCTACTAGTTGTCGCAAACGCTTTTATATTTTTAACAACAACACCATATTTTGTTTGAGTTGCTGCATCAGCCTCAACTGTTTCAATATCAACTTCCTGAGTAACCATATCAAAATAACTAACATTTATTACTGTATGTCTTGTTTTTAAACTTGATCCAGCATATAAAAAACCAGCTTCAGTTACGTTTGCATTTGTAAAAATATAAGTTGCATCTTTTGGTGCATCTTGAGATATAGCAATACCACCAGCAGAATAAAAAGGCATTACTCTCATTACAGAACAAAGAGAATTTATCAATGTATATGCCTCTTGTTGCTGCGTTATATTCACGTTACAGCTAAATCTTGGCTCAGTAGAACCATCACCATTACCAGCATCAACTGAAGCTCCACAGTATTCACTAACTGTTTTAAAACTAAATTTATCAAGGTTTGATTCTGGGATACCACAGCCAGCCCTAGTATCTATAAGTAAATCGTAAAGTATCCAAGCTGGGTCAGTAGTCCACTCTTTATCTGTTTTGAATGTTCCGTTAAAAGTACCAGCGTATGTAATTGCACCTGTCTGTAAGTTAACAGTTGCATTGTGTGGAATTTTGATTTTTCGACCTCTTAATCTAAAGACTCTTTTTGGTATTCTTGGGAACTGTTCAGCATTAAATCTTAGTGCAACATGAGCAGTGTTAGGATAGGCATTTTGTTCAAAAATAATATTAGTGGCTTGATTAAATTGGAAAGCGTTAATTAACTTTGCATCTGTGCTATCTGCTGTAACTCTTTCAACTCTGACAGCAACAGGAAAAGAAGTAGTTGAGCTAAATTTTATAAGATAATCTCTAAAATATGCGTTTGTCGATCTTCCCTCTACTGTATCATCAATAACAGTTGTAGTTGTTCCATCATTTTCTATCGTTTTAATTAATAAATTTACTTCTACTCCATTTATATCTCCATTATCTTCAAACTTTTGCATTGAGGGAAATCTTAAAGTAACCCTTACAGCATTTATATTGCTTGCATTTACAGTGTGAGTAACGGGTGTTGAAGTTGTAACAGTTGTACCAATTACACTTTCAGTTTCTATATTTGATATTCCTTCAATAAATGTTTGATTAGCAGTCCCAAGCCTAAAATCAAAACCAACATCTTTAAAATTAAAATCACTATCTTGCGGTGCTGTATTGCTTGCGGCCTCCTGTAAGACTTGAGTCCCATTTAAGAATATATCCTTCTTAAAAGCGTTAAAGTATGCAGTTGAGGTCTTATCTGTTATACCAGCCTTTGATGCTGTTGCTGAACCTTCTATCTCCCCTTCACCTACTAACTCTACTATCGTATTAAATTGCTTGGAAGATAATGCACCACTAGGGAGATCAGGATTATTAAAAACTGTAGTTTGATCAAATTCTTGTATAGGCATTAGTTGTTACCCTCCACCTGTACAGTATCAACTCCATTAGAAACCACAATAGAGCCAACTACAATCTCTCCATAAACTAAATTTACTGGTACACCAGCCCTTGAAATATTAGTTAAGCCTGTAAAAGAATAGTTAGATGCCAAGGCTGCTGGATCTAAAGCATCTTGACCTGTCGGTGAAAGGTTACTTTGTTGTGGTGAAAGCATACTTGTAACTCCATCAACAACCATACTTGTTCCTATTGAAGTTAATGCACCAGAAACAACTGTTGCCAATAATCCACTACCCAAAAAAGTTGTTCCAGCAGCCACAGCAGAACCGCCAAATAATGCACCGACACCAAGTAAAATTCCTAAAAAATTACCATGAACAACAGGTATAATTTTTATATCATCTTTAGAATTTAGATTTAATAATTCTTCTGTTATAACTTTTGATCCAACTTGAATAGTATAAAACTGATCTGCCATGTGTTTTTCAATTCCTTTGAAATTACAAACTAAAAAACTTATTGCCTCTTTTGGTGTATTAAGATCAACCTCAAATTCAGCCTGACCTAAAAATTTTCTTAAAGTGCCATAAACCTTGATTTTTTTAAGCATCTATCTCATCAGGTTTTATTACTGCTATTTTATCTGATTTCGGGGAAACGAGATAAAAAATTAAATCTATTGCCTTACAACTATATTTATCAGATTCTGAAAACTCTAAAATATCTTGTGGGTGACTATGAACAATTCCAATAATATCATCTACAGAATCTTCAATATTCGCCCAATCTAAAGGGTCAATCACAAAGGACTCTGCCTTAAATTCCTTTGAAATATTTTTACAAGGATAATATTTTTGTAAATTATTTTTTACACCTATTATTCCGCATGATTCCTCAGGGTCGCATTGTCTTGCGTGTTCTATTGCATCTTGTTTCCAACAATAATCCATCATGTATTAATAAATGTACCAACACCAGCAAAATCTTTTCTTGTTACCTGTCTTTTAGGTAGTTTCAAATTAGCCTGATCCAATGCACCTACTAATTCAAACTGTACTATCTGTCTTGTTTCTGATGTTTTCCTGTCAATAAAAAATATTTCTTGTGGTAACTCATTTGAAGAAGGTGTTCCAAAAGGATTGCTACTACTTGGAAAGTTTGCAGCATCTAATTCACTTGCATGAGTTGTTATTCTGGTCAGCTTTGCATCTGCTAAATCATTATGAGGTGTTGTTAGATTAACAATAGTCAATAGATCGGTCATTGTTATCACTGAGCCGCTTCTTGTAATACCACCTAAATTTGCAATCGTGAGGGTTGGTCTAGGAACTTGACCTCTACCTGTAAACTCTGCACCTTCAAATGTAACTGGAACTCTTTGATAAGAATTGCCTTGCCAGATTATTTCTGCATTCGAGTTCATGTTTGAACCAGCATGAAATCTGTAAATCGTAGGAACATTTGATGGGTTCCCTGTGGCATAATGCAAACCCTCTACAAGTTCAAGAACAAACAATTCAATCCTTGCACTTGGATTTAATTTTTGTAGCTCAGATACTGGTATTGGCATTAGGGTTCTGCAACTTGTTCAAAAGTTAAATTCATAGTAACTCTATTATTCAATATTGCAGTTCTGCTTCTTCTAGTGCAAATAAACTTTAATGCTGAGGAATGATGAGGCGGTGTAAAATCAAAATTCGCTTGATCGTCAAATCTTGCATCTAAAAAAGTATCTATTGTTGTTGCATCTGTTGTGGATACATTAAAAGTTAAATTTAAAGTAATTAATCTTTTATTAGCTGGTAGCCCAGAGACTAAACGCTGTTCATAGCCATCACCTAGCTTAATTCTTAAACTATCCTGTGTAACAGTTTCTGTTGTTGAATATTGTGGAGTAATACTTGGAAAAGTTGCCATTATGCCAATAATCCTCCAGCACGTTTTTGTTTGATTAGTTCTGATTGTATCGCTACTGCAATTTGCTGGCCTAACTCATTACCCCTAGCAGTTGAGCCACTAACTGTTGATCCTGATGCGTCTACGCTTACTGAAATATTATTAACTACTGAATCCCCTCCTCCACCAATTTGACTATTTGGAATTACAGTGCCGCCCTTAGAACCCATCTGCAACAACTCAGGGCCTCTTTCTCCAACAACAAAAGCACCGCCAGCATTAACTCTTCCTCCCATTTCTTTTTTACCAAACAAACCACCTAAGAAACTGCCAAAAATACCGCCTCCACCTTTTTTACCTCCCATTAATGCACCGCCTATGCCACTTATAGCTCTATCTAAAGCAAGATTTACTAATCGCTTTTTAAGATTACCTAAAACATTTTTCATGGCATCACCAAAGGATTTTCCCTCTGTAATAGCGTCTGTAAGATTATTTACTAAATCATTTTTCACACTTGCACCAATACTTTTAAATGTTTCTTTTAATTTTTCAGCCTCTTCTCTTGCTTTTTTTTCTGCTGGTGTTATTGCATCAACACTTGTCTTTATATCTCCATTAGTTTTTACAATGTTATTTTTTGCATCTAATTGTTTATTATTTTCATCTGTAATTAATTGTTCAAGTTCAAAAAATTCAATAGTACCCTCTTTTAACTCTCCTAATTTTTTTTTCAAACCTTTAAATGGATTTGGAAATTCTGGTATTGCTAAATCAAAATTTAGCTTTGGAAGTTCTAAACCACCAAGCAATTTTTTAATTGGTTCTGGAATAATATCAATAAGTTTTTGAAAAGCCTCTCTAAAAAAGTTCACTATATTACCAGCCACATTTCCTACAGATTCTTGTATTCCTTGAAAAAATTTAACAACTGGTTCACCAGCTTTTATAAACCCTTCTATAATTTTTTTTTGTAATTGAATTACATTTCTGATAGATACTGCAACTACTTGACCAATAACTTTGCCTATAAACTCTGCCCTACCTACTAAATCTGTGATTGCCTCTTTAATACCTATCCACCCTTGTTCTAAATTAAATAAAACATTTGTAGCCTCTATCCCTAAAGCCTGACCAATAACAGTACCTAGCTGTTTAACAAATCCTACTATCAACCGTATTGGTGCAAGAATACCAATCTCAAAAGCACTTTTTAAAGCCTCAACAGTAACAGCCGTAACTTTTATTACTTCTCTGATTGCAATACCAAACTCAGAACCTTCAGTTGTCAGGTTTGTAAACGCAGCCCCTAATCTTTGCAGTTGTCCTTGTATTGTATTTTGTGCTTGAAATGCCGCTTTTGCAGCAACGTCTTGAGCTTTTGCTTGATTTTCTAAATTTTTGTTAAAAGATACTAATCCATCATTAAGCAATGGTTGTATTGCTGTAAGTGCTTCAACACTTCCAAATAACTTAGAAAGATTTTCTGCACTTGCCCCACCCTTTGCAACTATTTCTTCTAAAACTCCACTTAATCCTTTTGAATTTAAAGCTGCGGCACTAAAATCAATGCCAAGTTTTTCTGCAATTTTAGAGGCTTCACTTGTAGGTTTTTGTATTGAAGCAATAACCTGTCTTAATCCAGCAAAGGTTGATTCAACAGGAACACCAGCAGCAGTAACAGATGAAATTGCAGCGTTTAATTCTTCAATACTTACACCAGCCCCAGAGGCTATTGGTGCAATACGACCTATTTGCTTTGCGTATTGATCTACAACAATTTTACCATCATTCTGGGTCTGAATAAATCCATCAATTAATTTTGCGGCTTTATCTGATTCAAGTCCATAAGAGTTAAGAACTGAAGTAGTAGCATCAGCAACTGTAGCTAAATCAGAAAATCCACCAGTCGCACCTAACTGTGATGCCTTCAATACATCTGTTAGTTCAGCAGTCTCACCAAAGCCAGCAGATGCCACATCATAAGACGCTGCTAGTAAATCAAGTTGTGAGGCTTGACCACTAAGCTCATTTGATAAAGTTGCAAGTTTAGGTTTTAAAGTATCGACATCTACCCCAAGAGTTTTGACCTTCGTACTTGCAAAGTCGGCAGCCGCTAAATTTCCAAATGTTTTGGTCAATGCAGCTACTAAAGTTATTCCAGCGGTAAGAGGCCCTAAAGCTGTTGCCAACGCAGCCCCAGCAGTTTTAAACCCTACAGCCGCCCCTTTTGCACCAGCACCAGCACCAAAAAATCCTTTCTGAAGTATAGGTAAGGCTTTGTTTGCGTCTTTTAATTTACTATTTGTTCCGTTTACAGTTTGATTAAATTTTTGTGCCTGAGTATTAACATTCTTTAACGCTGTAATCGCTTGGGTAGCACCAACTCTTAGTTCTACATTGGAAACTGCCACGACTAAACAATAACTCCTTTAACTATATCTTGATTTGCGTTTGATTGCATCTATCTCTTTCTTTTCTCTTTCACGCTTTAACTCATAATATCCAGCAAAAAATACCAACTCTTCCTCTGTAAGTTGTGTTCTTAGTTCACTTACTGTCTTACCTAATTCTGTTGCAAGGAAAAACTCAAAATTTAACCAGTTATCCCCCTTTAGGATTCCTTTACGTTATCAATAGTTGCATTTTGATTTACACCAAATAAAAACAACTCAATCTCATTCAATACATTTTCTGGCAACTCATTTTGTAAGTTAGCAAAATCGGCTGGGTGAAATGCCTTTGTTCCATCTTCATTCTCTGCCAACTGACAAAGCATGTGTGTTGAAACAACTAATGGATCATCACTGCCAGCCCTTTGCGTTGCTCTGGCTCTATCTGCCCTTGTAATAGCCTTGAAATATAAACTGCATACTGTTTTGCCGTCATTATCTTTAACGTCAAATTTACGCCTTTTAGAAAGGTCAAAAGCGTCCTTTAAAAGGTCGAGGGTTTTCTTTTCTGCCATAAATTAAATGCGAAGTATTTTTAATTTACTATATGTCAGAGGTTATTGCACCTGTTGTCTGGAATGAAATGTTTATCAACTGAGTTTCTCCAAGTGTTGCACCATACTCAGCACTTGTGATGATTCCAGAAAAAGCTAACTTTTTAGAACTAGCTGAACTATCAGGGAACAGTTCAAACAAAGCGTCACCAGCATCACCTGTTGTTAATATATCCTCAACAAATGATAAGTAATCAGAGTTACCAGCATTGTCATAAATCAATTCTGCTGATCCTTCACCAGAGATAAGACCACCAATAAATGTTTTTGATGTATTACCTTGAACTGTAGTTTCTAAAGTATCTTTTGAAACAGATAATGACCATGATCTAGTTCCAGCAATATCGGCTTCAGTACCAGCCGCATTATGAAACATGATCTTGCCAACATCACCTCTGATAGCTGCCATGACAAAAAAAAGAAAGATTTATAAATATATTAACTCTTTTCGGAAGTTTTTACATCTTTTTTAGAATTTTGTTGACTCTCCATATATCTTTTACAATTAGGATCCCAGTATTGTGGATCTCTTACACCTTTGACAGCTTCGATAGCGTCTAACATTTCATCTGTAATAACTAGCTTTGGCATGATTAAAGATCCTCATAAATTGTAAATGTTACTCTGATTTGAGTTTGAAACTTACCTTCTGGACTTGAGGTAAGAATCTCAGGCCCAATAGGTGCATCAAAAATAACACTTGATACTGTAATTCTATTGTATAAGTCCCTAAGTCTTTTGCAAATTGTAAAGTTAGACCCTGCCCCAAGACCTTCCTCAGTAAATACATTTAATAAAACAAGGCCATCAATCTGATTGTCAGAATCTGTTGTCCCCCCTTGAGTAAGATATGAGTTGTTTCCAAAGCTTGTAACACACTGAACAAAAGTATCTTCTGCTGTTGAATCAAAGGTCATGTTATTGAATACAACAGGGATTGCTGGGCTTGAAGCAAGCTCTGTGGCTAACCTAGCCTCTATTGTTGATCTAACTGTATTTAAATCTGTAGCAGCCACTACAACCTCCGTTTAATTCTTTCATATTCTTCATCTGCCCACTTTTGTAGTTCTTTACCTATAAGCTCTGGAAATCCTTTTGTTGTTTGTTGTCTTGTTCTGAAAGTATTTTTCCAAGATGGTGGTAGGTTTTCACCATAACAAACTGGCTCTGCATAAGGTAAGTTGTTTACTATGGTTCCGCTAGTTGGTTTTATGTCAGTCTGCCATGAATTTCGTAGCCTACCAGTATCAACTGGTGTAGCCTTTTTTACTCTTCTAGTCCACTCCAAAGTAGTAGCAGCAACAAGAAATACAACAGCATCTTCCATTACATCTGGAATCTCAGTTATAGATATTTTTCTTGTCATGTTTACCTCAAGATAAGATCAAAACTTACTGGTGTATTATTTTGTTCATTTATAACAACTGAAATAATTTTAAATTCAACATTACTAATAACTACTCTGTCTTTTGTTGTAGGGACAAAGGTAAGATCCCCAGCAGATATAGTAAGCAATTTGTCCTGTGACTCAATTAAATCATTTACTTGATTTCTTGAAACACCACTCAATGCACCTTTGATAGTTGTATCAGATGTAGATTCTGAAATAGCTCCAGTAGTGGTATTGTATGCCCCTGCTGTAACTTGTCTGATAGTCACATCACCACCAAGCTTCTTCAGTGAAGCACTGGCAGCTTTTTTTAGTGCATTAGCAAGACTCATAAGAAATAAGCTATGACTTGTCCACTTGCAAGAGTAATACTTGTTATGACTCCACAAACCTCAGATGATGCTTTCATTGTGATGCCATTGATAGTTGCAGATCCATTTTCAGTTATGTTCTCAGCAACAAAAGTTGCCTCTGCGTCTGTCAAGCAATGCACCTTACCAAATCTGCCTGTATGGGCAGCCGTATCGGTAATAATAATTGCTGCTGGATATTCGTAGCCGTAGCCCATTTTCATGACCTCTTGATTGATAAGTTTGCTCTTCCACCTATTCTAATACCCATTAGATAGTGGTCAACGATTGGTGGAATCCTATCAATGCCCACAGCCCCAAAGAATCTAGGGGTTACATTTATATTTCCAATACTTACAGCAGCAAAGTCCTCTAGGCCGCTTAGTTCCAGTCCGTTCCTGTTGTTGTTTAAATATACAGCCAAAATGACCTGTGCGTGTTTTACCCTGTCTGGGATTTCAGTATCAAGGTAATAGTCAGCAACTAATCTATTTGGAAAGCTTAATCCATACAAGTTGGTGTATGTGTCAGGCTTCCTCACTCCTGATCTAGGCCACTCCAAAGCTTGAGTATCAGATACCCTAGCTCCTAAAAACTTCTCTCTGTCAATTCTCTGGGCTGCTGTAAACAAAGCTCTGTTTTTGTTATCAGTGCTTGAGTTATCCCATGCCGCAGCGTCATCACTAAGAACAAGCCCTTCAATAAAAGAGTTTGCATCAGAAAGACCTATATAAGTGTTTGCGTTTGCACCGCCAACAGTAGCATCAAGAGTTATTGCCATTGAGTTTTACCTTTTTCGGCTTAGATTTTGGTTTGGGCTTTGCTTGAGTTTGAACAAGTGAAGCTGCTTTTTGGGCAGCCTCATTTTGTTCTCTCATACGCCTAAATGCGTACATTGCCATTAGCTTGATGCACCCTTAAGAGCAACAAAGTTTATAACAATAGCTTCACCTAAGTTTCCAGCAGATACGTTAGAAACTGTGATTTTGAAACTACCAGAACCGATTTCACTTGCGTTAACAAGATATGAACCAGCAGTTCCACCGCTTCCATGACAAGCAACAACAACATCTGTTGATGAGATTTTGCTATTAGTAACAGCAAAAGTTACCTCAACACCAGCGTTTAGTGTTGCGTCATTCATTGTGATCTGGCCTGACTCTGTATTAAGAGTCACTCCAGTCGCCTTTGAACTAGCCTGTGTGACTGTTCCACCTGTTGTTGGGCCTACTAAAGACCCAGCAGTTACTTCAAATAGTGATGGCATGATTAATCCTGATTAGAAACAACAGTAGCCCTTACAATTGGGATATTCTTTGTGTCAAAAACTTTCGACCAAGAACCCACAGTCTCTAAAACTGTTCTATTTGGATTCACAGTTGACACGGCATATTTCAATCCACCTATGTGATAGATGTAGTGAAGATCAACAGCCATTGCTTCCTCAAGAGCAAGAATGTCTCTATCAGTTTGTGTTCTGATCGGAGCTTGCTCCCCAGTAAATACGGCCCCTGCCCCAAATAGGAAACAAGCGTACTCAGTGGATGCACCGCTTCCAGTGGTGGGAATATCATCTGACACAATCACTCTTAATCCCATAAAGGTATTAACAGCAGATGGGCCATCAAATGCTCTTGTTGTGCTACCACCAGTTGCGTCACTATCAGGTGAACCAGTGTTGTCATATATACGATCAATAGCATTTCTTTCTACCAAGTCGTAGAATGTTTTGCTGTGCATTGCAATCGTTGTTAGCTTGCTTCCAGCATCACCAAGAATAGACTGTGCTTTTGCAACGTGTCTTGGACTTAGTACTGTTGGAGTATCGCCTGACTCAGAATCTATGCAATGTGTAAATAATGCACTACTTGAACTGTTTGCGTTCAATGAACCAAATGCACCCTGCAAGCAAGAATATAAATCCTTTTGCTTTTGGTTATTTACATAAATTGCCATCTTTTGTGCGATAGCAGCCATTGGGTCTAACCCACCACCAACTGCAAGACTAGCCAAATCTCTAGAACTGAAAGCTCTACCCCTGTGAAGAACAGGTGCAACTTGGGAATCTGCTGTAATTTTTGCTGGTGTTAATGAAGTGCTGTCTGTTAATACTTCAAAATCACCTGTTAAGTTCGCAACATAGTTTGGAATCTTAACAAAGTCACCGCCTCTCTCTGCGGATAGATTTAATTCTGGCAAAGGCTGTACTACGCCACTCTGTAAGAAGGAATCTGAAAGTGTAGATGCCTCTGAGAGATATGGCGTGAACACCTCTGGAATAATCAAATCGCTTCTTAAAGTAGCCATTTAAATTTTTAAGATATGTTCAAATCGAGGCACAACCCCTGACGTAGCACAACCACGTTAGTTCTATACTAACCGCTAACTGCGTTTTTGAGCATATTATATTTATTTATATCTGTTCTATATAACCTACTTTGCTCTGTAAGGTTGAAAGATTCCTTTGCAAAGGGGTTCTTTTCACCAGCAGCTACTGTTTCAGTCTGAACTTTAGTTGTCGTTGCTCCACCGCCTTGTGGTCTTGGGTTCTTCTGTACCCATGCTGGCATTTTTGTCATTGCCCAGTCTTTCACTGGTGTTCTGTTATATCCATCAACAACAACAACTGTTCCATCTGCCTCTCTTGCAAGTTGATCCTTACTGATGCGAGATAGCACATATTGGGGATCGTGTACAACATCAGCAAGGGCTGTTACTGCTGGGGCTTCAACTTCAAGCTGTCTCTGCCTAGCTTCTAGCTCTTGGATTCTTTTGTTTTTTGCCTCTTCAGCATCACGATACTGCTGTGCCTGTTTAGCAATCGCCTCATCATATCTGCCTTTTGCTTCTAGTTCTTCTTTTTCTTTTTGTTGTTTGTAAGCAATCAAAGCATCTACATCAACATCTGGTGGGACAGCTTTTGCCGCCTCCTTTGCTTTTTTGTAATCATCTAAAATTTCTCTGTTGCTTTTTCTGAGTGCTTCAACTTCTGCCATCAACGCTGCTGTATCTACAGGTGGATTTGGTTTAATTGGTTCGTCAGCCATAAATAAAAAATTTACAATTATTCACAATATTAGCTCCACTTTGTCTTATCTGCCCAAAAAGCTGCTGACATTTTACCTTTGGCAATATTTTTAGCGTGTCTAGCCTTAAAGCTCTTGCGTTTCGCCTTATCTGCCATACTTTCGCCCTTTCTGGGTGGCTTTGTATCTGCGCCCTGCGCTCCAAATCTAATTAATTTAACTTTATCGCCTTCTTTTGCCAAAACAACATGAGACTTTGTTGGGTGTGATGGGGTTCTTTTTGGTTTGTTAAAACCAGATAATCCAAACCTTTTAAGTCTTGGGTCACTCATTTTCCTTTTTTCCTCATAGCCATTCTATGAGCTTCAGTAAATGAAACCCCTTCTCTCATCTTGCGTTTCATATACTCCATGTGAGCCTTTGTGTGACCATGAGCCTTCTGGTGCTTTGCAAGTGTGTTCTTTTGTCTGGTAGTGAGCTTCATCTTCTTTTTTGATATTTGTTATAGATAGCTGCGTCTGCTGTTCTTGCTTTGTCACCTCTCATGTAACTATTTACTCTTCCAAAAGACCAAGCTTGCATTGTTGTATTTCTTGAGCCACCAGATAAATAAGCACCTTGTCCCTTGCGATAAACTTCTGCAAGTTCACCATAAAAAAACCTTGTGCCATCAGCTTTTTTCTTAAGTGCGTTTTTTACGCTTTCGCTGAGTGGTTTTCTTCTTTTTCTTTGTGACATCTTGGGCAACCCTTGATTTTTGTACA